>Ga0306920_100001213_pt1 | contig 31935 bp, 22 predicted proteins | sample flu12Cox44000170_FD_204666 | JGI IMG/M metagenome (GOLD analysis project Ga0306920, IMG submission 204666) | Lab enrichment of tropical soil microbial communities from Luquillo Experimental Forest, Puerto Rico - flux4day.12C.oxic.44.000.170 (v2)... | ecosystem: Environmental > Terrestrial >...
GTTGGAAGTCGGCCCGGCGGATCCACGTCCCGCTGTCGATGAGCAGCTCGACAGCGGCGCGGACGTGCAGGTCGTGATGAGCAGTCCACCTGCGCAGGCCGGCCACCGTGCCGTCGAAGTCAGGCATCGCCGCCCTCCTCCCGCCGCAGCTGGCGGCACCGGGCGAGCAGTTCGTCGGCTCGCGTCAGGCTGCCGTCATCGTCGGCGCGAATCTCGGACACCAACCTGGCCCGCAGCTGGTGCAGCTCCCGGAGCATGGCGTCGATCGCGTCTATGGCGGTGTTCGCGGCCCGGCGCTCTTCAGGGTGCGCCTTGCTGTCGTCGCGTCCGGCCCACTGGGCGAGCGCGACACCCAGGATGCCGTTTTGCTCGTCAAGGCGGCCGGTGACGTCGAGGATCGTGCGGCGCTCGGGCGGGATCTTGTCGTAAGGGAGCGTCACCGTGCCACCTCGAATCTGGCCGCCAGCTCGCGGTAAGTACGTTCTTCTGCCCGCAGGTCAGCGGGTGTGGTCTTCGCGGCGACCGCGGCCCTGGGCTCGGCCTCGGCCAGCACCGCGGCGGTGCGGGCTATTCCGGCCCATAGCAGGTACTCGGCGCGGGCCCAGTCCCGGCACGGCAGGCAGGTGATCGCCTCCGGCCTGGTGCTGGTCATCGCCAGCGGGCGCCGGACCCCGCACCCTGCGCCGACCGTCTTGGGCAAGTCCGGGACGAGCCCGGTGGCCCGGACGATCAGGTCCCGCGCCGCGGCGTGCCCGAACCCTGGCATCGGGGTCTTCTCCGCGTGGATATGCGGGTCACGCATCGCGGCCTCCGTCGCGTGGCTGCGGGAAGCTGCGGGCGAGCGCGGCGGCCAGGTCCCGGTAGGCGTCTGCGAGGTCGAGATCGTCGAGATGCTGCTGGCATGCGCCCTCGGGCGCGGCCTCGCAGTAGGCGCACCACCGGTCCGCCCGCAGTCGCCGCCAGCCCTCCGCGTCGGCAAGGGCCTGCGCGACAAGGGATTCCTGGCCGGCGGTGAACACGATGCACGGCGGCCGGGCGCGGCTCACCCACCCGGCGACCACGACGACAGTCGATGGCTCCCAGATACTGAGCCACTCGGCGATACGGTCGTCGTACTGGCCCATCGCCACGCCCGCCGCCTCGCATACCCGCCCGAGCAGCTTGCGGTTCCCGGCCGCCTTGATCGGCATAAGGCCCGGGTCCGCAGCAGCCTGCGCGGCGGCGCGAGCCTGCGCCTCCGTGTCGAACGGCCCCGTCGGCACGGTCATCACAGCATCGCCGGGGCGATGTCAAAGACCAGGGTGGCGCTGTCGAACGTCACCAGGGCCTGCAGCACCGCGACGAGCTCCCGGCCGGTGATCAGTCCCCGGCGCATAGCGCGGGAGAGCCTGGCCACGTGGTAGCCGTCTGCGCCGTCGGGGCCCTGTGCGCACGGGGTGCCCGGGTGTTGCCAGCAGTAGCCGCAGTTCGCACTGCAGACCGCAGCGAGGATCTCAGGCAGCGGGCGTACCGCGGGTGACCCGGCCGTCATCGTAGGGTTAATTCCCAACGTTCCTCTCCTGTTCTGAGCGGAAGTGGTCCGAGGCCGACCGTGGTGCGGGAACATCACGGCCGGCCGTGCTTACTGCGTGAGCTAGCTCAACGGCCAGTTCGCGGTAGGCGCTGGCCGGGGCGAGAAAAGCGACGTGGTCAGGGCACGCCCCATCCTTTGCGGTGGCGCAGTCGGTGCACCATGCCGCAGCGGAGTCCCGTCGGTAGTGCTCGGCGTCAATGAGGGCCCTGGCTACGACACCGGCCTGGGCTGCCGTGAGTGTGATAGCCATCAGGCCACCGCCCCGGGATCCACGTTCGCTGCGAACCACGCTTGAGCAACTTCCGAGAAGTCAGCAGCGCGGCCGGGTCGCATTGAGACGAACACCAGGTCAATGAAGCTCTCGGGCACGAACCAGCGGTTGCGGATGATGGTGACCGGCAAGTCCCCGTCCGGCGTAGAGCCGCTTCAGCGTCCACACCGACCGGCACAACCGCCGAGAGGCGTCCTCGATGGGAACGAGCCTGGTGCCAGCGTCCTTCGCAGGCTGGACCGCGATCGCAGTCTGAGTGCTCACATCCGCTCCGGTTTGCTCGCGCCTAGACCTTCACCGTAAGCCGATCGAAAGCATAGATCAAGAATAATGCTAGAGATATTCTCAAGTGCTTGCGACTGCTCAGCTCTGCTCTTGACCAAGCGGGCTTGACCTGCGCATGATGCTCGAAGGGTGCTTCTCAGATGCCCACAGCGTGGATATCGTGGAGACGGAGATCAGCATGAAGACAGAGCTTCTAGCCAAAGACGACTCATCCGGCAACGGCGGCTGCCCGTCCGTGCACTGGCGCGAGGACGCAATGGTGGTCGTCCAGGCGCAGGAGGTCGACGCAGACACGTTCGCGGGCCTGCCCAACGTCCTGCCTGGAGAGCGAGGCGTCTACATCAAGCCCGACGTCATCCTGCGGGCTGCGGACGAGATTCGCAGGCGCGGGCTGGGGTAGGTGGCGATGGGCAGGCGTATCGAGAGCGTTACCAGCGCGGAGTTCGACGCACTCTTCACGAGTTTCGAGCACACTGCCTACCGACTGGAAACGCTCCAGCAGTACGACGTGAGCTACGAGGTAGAGCCATACCGCGCGTTCATGGCCGGAGAGTCGCGGCCAGCTGACCAGTCGAAGAACGAGTGGGCCGCGATGATCCGGACCGCAGTGGCCGCCGGGAAGTTGTTCCAGCGCGTCCATGTCGTTATCGAGCCCCTGACCGATTACCTCCGGTACGAACTCGAGTGGAGTTACCCGCCGAACATCGAAGCCGGCGAAGACATCCGCATCCTGCCAACGCGGTCAGGTGAATGGCCGAAGCTGCCGCGGCACGATTACTGGCTTTTTGACTCCAGCGACCTGTGGGTCATGGAATACGCCGATGACGGCACGTTCCGGTGGATCGAACGCATCGATAATCCCGCCATGATCGTCAGGCACGCCTACTGGCGCGACACCGCCCTGCACCAGGCCATCCCGTACCGCGACTACATGCATCGCGCCAAGCTGCCGGCCGCGTCCTGAAGGGACACGATTGACAACACCCGCGTACCAGCGCGAGCGCAGGCGGCTCGCTGAGGCACTGAAGGCGCTCCGGATAGGCGCGGGCCTCAGCGGCGCCCGCCTGGCCGAGATGCTCAACTGGCAGCAGTCGAAAGTGTCGAAGATCGAGACCCGCAAGCAACTCCCGACCGAAGAGGACATCTCCGCATGGGTCGGCGCGGCAGGCGGATCGCCGGAAACCGCCGGGGAGCTGATCAGCACACTCCGGGGCGCGCGGGTCGAGTTCGCGACATGGAAAGACGCTTTCCGCGACTCCGGGGCCGATGGCGTTCAGGCGGACATCCTGGAACTTGAAGCGCAGACGACGAGGATCGCGGAGTTCCAGCCGAGCCAGATCTCAGGACTCCTTCAGACCGCCGACTATGCGCGAGAGTACTTGCACCTGCCGTGCGGGCCGCTGAGCTTTGGCGCCGACGAGGAAACGATCGACCAGATGGTCGCCAAGCGGATGCAGCGCCAGCAGGTGCTCTACCAGCATGGCAAGCAGGTTACTGTGGTCATGCTTGAGGGGGCGCTCCGTGCTCGCCTCGTATCCGCACCGACGCTGGCCGGCCAGCTCGACCGGCTCATGGCCGTCTCAGGGCTGGCGTCCCTGGAACTCGGCATCATCCCGTTTGAGGCCGCAGTGCCCGTGTTCCCGCTCAGCGGCTTCAGGCTCTACGACGACCTGGTCATCGTGGAATCGATCGTCGGAGAGCAGCAGTTGGCCGAGCCTGATGATGTGGCGCGCTATGAGAAGTACCTGGAACTGCTGCGTGAGGCGGCGACCAGAGGCAGCGATACGGCGACGGTGATTCGGCGGTCGATAGAGGCCCTGCAGTAACGGGGTCCGCCCACAATGGAACGGCCACGGGCGGTAGCGGGCTGAATCCGGGTGTGTTACCGCTCGCCGTCGTTCCGATGTGGGCCGGGCAGTCGGCGTATGATCTTGTAACGGTTTGGTCGCTGCGGGTGAGATGGCCCTGGTTCGCCCCTACGGTGCGGTCTATGCCGGTTGAGTTCCTGACTGATGACGAGGCGGCGACGTACGGCCGGTACGCGGGGCCGCCGCCGCGGGCGGACCTGGAGCGGGTGTTCTTCCTCGATGACGAGGACCGGAAACTGGTGGACCTGCGGCGCGGTGACCACATGAAGGCCGGCTTCGCGCTCCAGCTGGTGACGGTGCGCTGGCTCGGGACGTTCCTGGAGGACCCGCTCGACGTGCCGGGCGAGGTGCTGGACTTCGTGGCCGGGCAGCTCGGCATCGCGGACCCGTCGGTCGTGAAGCGGTACGCCGAGCGGGTGAAGACGAAGTCCGACCACCAGCAGGAGATCCGGCGGAGGTACGGGCTGCGGGACTTCGCCGACGCCGAGGCGGAGCTGGCCGGGTGGGTGGCGGCCCGGGCGTGGACGTCCGGGGACGGCCCGAAGGCGATCTTCCTCGACGCGATGACCTGGCTGCGGGAGCGGAAGGTGCTGCTGCCGGGCGTGACGACGCTGGTGCGGCTGGTCGCGCGGGTGCGCGATGAGACGACGCATCGCCTGTGGCGCGTGCTGGAGGCGCTGCTGACGCCGGCCCAGCGGCGGGTGCTGGACCGGCTGCTGGAAGTCCCGCCGGGGCTGCGGGTCTCGGACCTGGAGCGGTGGCACAAGGGGCCGCCGCCGCGCGGCAGCGGCCCGGCGATCATCGCGGCGCTGGACCAGGTCGCGGAGATCCAGGGGCTGGGGCTCGCGGGGCTGGGAGCCGAGGCGGTGGTGCCGCCGCGCCGGCTGGCCGAGCTGGCCCGGTACGGGATGACCGCGGACGCCTGGCTGATCCGCCGCCATCCCGATGACCGGCGGCTCGCGACCCTGCTGGCCACGGCCCGGTTCCTGGAGGCCAAGTCCGTCGATGACGCGCTGGAGCTGCTGGACCTGCTGATGTCGGCCGAGCTGCTGGGCAGGGCGCAGCGGGAAGCGGACAGGGATAAGGCCCGCAAGCACCCCCGGCTGGCCAGGGCGTCGGCCCGGCTCGCGGTGGCGGTGGATGCGCTGTTCGAGTCCGACGGCTGGGGCGGCCCGGGCGAGGAGCCGCGGGGTGTCGCAGGTCTGGGAGGCGATCGAGGCGATCGTCTCGCGCGCTGACCTGCGCGCCGCGCTGACGGTGGTGAGCGAGACCGTGCCGCCGCCCGGCGCGGAGGACCCGGACGACTGGCGGGCCGAGCTGCTTGGCCGCTACCAGACGGCGGCCGGGTTCCTGAAGCTGCTGCCGTCGGCGATCTCGTTCGGGGCGACCGCCGTGGGCGCGCCGGTGCTGGCGCCGATGCGGGCCCTGCCCGACGTGCTCGCCTACCGGGGCAAGCTGCCCGCGCTGCTGATCCCCGGTCGGCTGATCGACGAAGGGGTGGTAAACGGCCCGTGGCGGCGCCTGGTGTTCGGGCATCCCGCGCACGAGGGCGGGGCGGTGGACTCGGCACACCTACGCCTTCTGCCGTGCTCGAGCAGTTCTGCCGGGGCCTCAAGCGCCGCGACATCTACGCCGACTCCTCCACCAGGTGGCGCAACCCGCAGGCCCGGCTCCTGGAGGGCGCTGCATGGGCCGCCGTCCGCGCCGACGTGCTGACCACCCTCGGCCTTCCCGGCGACCCTGGCGCGCTGCTGGCCGAGCACGCCCAGGCGCTGGACGCCGCCTACCGGGAAGCCGGCGGCCGGCTGGCCGTCAACACCGAGGTCAGCATCGACGCCGACGGGAAGATCCACCTGACCGGCGTCAAGGCCATCGAGGAGCCCCCGTCGCTCGTTGACCTGCGCGCCCGCACCGCCGCAATGCTGCCCCGCGTCGACCTGCCCGAGGTGATCCTCGAGGTCATGTCCTGGGCTCCGGAGCTCGCGGGGGCCTTCACCGCCGTCTCCGGCGGCCGGTCCCGGCTGGACGACCTGCCCACCTCGGTCGCCGCGTGCCTGGCCGCCCACGCCATGAACATCGGGTACCGGCCGGTCGCCAAGAAGGGCGTCCCGGCGCTGGAGCGGTCGCGGCTGTCGCACGTCTTCCAGAACTACGTGCGCCCCGAGACCCTGGCGGCGGCGAACGCCCCGTTGGTCGCCCGCCAGGCCGGCCTGCCACTCGCGCAGGCGTGGGGCGGCGGACTGGTCGCCACCATCGACGGGATGCGGTTCGTCGTCCCCGTCCCCGCTCGCGTTCGCCAGGCCCAACAAGAAGTATTTCGGGTCACAGCGGGGCATGACGTGGCTGAACGCCATCAATGACCACGGGATGGGGCGCGGCGCAAAGGTCGTGTCCGGCACGGTGCGGGACTCCCTGCACATGGTCGACGTCATCTTCGGCCTGGACGGCGGCGAGCTGCCCGAGATCGTCGTGTCCGATACTGGGTCTTATTCGAACGTCGTCTTCGGCCTCCTGGAGCTACTGGGCATCTCCTACTGGCCCACGCTCGCCGACCTCCCTGACCAGAAAGGCTGGCGGTTCAAGGCCGACGCCGGCTACGGCCCGCTGAGCACCTTCGCCCGCGGCCGGATCGACACCGCGAAGATCCGAAGGAACTGCGGATCGTCGCCTCTATCTACACCGGCACCGTCCGCGCCTACGACGTGGTCACCATGCTGCAGCGCGACGGGCACCCCACCGCACTCGGCGAGGCGATCGCGACATACGGGCGGATCTTCAAGACCCTGCACATCCCCAGCTACATCGACACCGACGAGACCTACCGGCGCGACATCAAGGGCATCCGCAACCTGCAGGAAGGACGTCACGCCCTGGCCAGGAAGATCTGCCACGGCCGCAAGGGCGAGCTGTACCACCGGTACGAGCGCGGCCTGGAGAACCAGCTCGGCACGCTCGGCCTTGTCCTGAACTGCGTCGTGCTGTGGACGACCGTCTACCTTGATGCCGCCGTCCGCCAGCTCAGGGCCCAGGGCTACCCGGTGCTCGAGGAGGACATGGCCTGGCTTTCTCCCTTCGTCAGCCGGCACCTCGGGGTCCACGGCACCTACAGCTTCGTCCTGCCGGACCTGGCCCCCGGGGCCATCCGCGAACTGCGCGCCCCGGACGCCTCCGACGAAGACGACGAATAGGCGCCAGCCCTGGGCTCAGCCGCCCGCCGTCGCGGCCTTCTCGTCGTGGTCGCGCAGCATGCGCAGCACGGTCGCCGGGGACGGGTGCTGGCCCTTCTTCTTCCCGGTCGAGATGACGAGCCGGGCGGCGATGTCGCGCAGGCTCATCTCCTGGCCGCGCAGGTGCAGCGCCATAGACAGCATCGCGTCGTCAGTGACGGCCGCGCCGCCGATGGCCTTGCCCCTGGCGCGGGCCGACTCGTGCCCCTCCAGGGTGCGGTCCCTGATGTACTCCCGCTCCATCCCCGGCAGCGCAGCCAGGACGGTGAATACCACGCCGGACGGGTCGTGCGAACCCTGCAACTCGCCGGCCAGGAACTCCAGCCCGATATCAGCGGCGCGCAGCTGCTCGGCGAGGGCCGCGAGCTCGATGCCGCGGCCGAGCCGCTTGTGCTCGTGCACGACGATCGTGACCGCCACGCCGGACGCGCGCATCTCGCTGGCGAGGGCGGCGGCCTCGTCAAGTTCGGGCCGGGTGACGGCGCTGGTGGAGATCTTCTCGGCGAAGATCCGGGTGACGCCCGCCGCGCGCAGTGAGTCGACCTGGGTGTCGAGCGACTGGCGGACGGTGGAGGCGCGGGCGTACCCGATGCGCACGTGCCCGGCCGACACGGCATCGGGCGTCGGCGGCCGCGGCAGCTCGGTCCAGGCCGAGCCTGGCTTGCGAAGAGCGGGGACCGGGACGCCGAGGGCCTTGGCGAGGTGGGGCACGAGCCGGAACCGGGCGGTGTGGTACTGCGTGGCCACCCTGCCCCTGCCGGTCCGGCACGGCGACCCGGCCGGGGCGGTGCAGGAGGACATCGGGCAGCCGTTCGCCTCGACGCGCAGGAAGTCGTCATCACTCACCCGCGGATCGTTTCATGGGGGTGTGTCATCCGCCCGGCCGTATGCAACGACCCGTGAAACGCGGTTCGCCCTGTCCGGCACGTGGCGGCCGGGCTGTTTCACAGGCCCTCGTCTGTGAAACAGCCACCAGGGGCGGTCGACACTCCTATGGTTACGCCGCAGCTGGCGACCGAGTCCGGGTTGGCTAGCTGCGGTTGTGCAAGTGTTCCGCTAGGGCACCGCCTCGCGGGCCCAGGTCAGTTCCACAGCCGCGCCGTCTTGTCGAGGCTGGCGGTGGCGAGCAGCCGCCCGTCCGGGCTGAACGCCACACCCGAGACCTTGCCGGTGTAGCCGGTCAGGGTGCGCAGGTGCTCGCCGGTGGCCGGGTCCCACAGCCGCGCCGTCTTGTCCCTGCTGGCGGTGGCGAGCCGCCGCCCGTCCGGGCTGAACGCCACGCCCCAGACCGTGTCGTCGTGGCCGGTCAGGGTGCGCAGGTGCTCGCCGGTGGCCGGGTCCCACAGCCGCGCCGTCTTGTCGTCGCTGGCGGTGGCGAGCAGCCGCCCGTCCGGGCTGAACGCTACGCCGTGGACTGCGCTGTCGTGGCCGGTCAGGGTGCGCAGGTGCTTGCCGGTGGCCGGGTTCCACAGCCGCGCCGTCTTGTCGCCGCTGGCGGTGGCGAGCAGCCGCCCGTCCGGGCTGAACGCCACGCCCAAGACCGCGCCGTCGTGGCCGGTCAGGGCGCGCCGGTGCTTGCCGGTGGCCGGGTCCCACAGCCGCGCCGTCTTGTCGACGCTGGCGGTGGCGAGCAGCCGCCCGTCCGGGCTGAACGCCACGCCCCCGACCATGTCGTCGTGGCCGGTCAGGGTGAGCAGGTGCTTGCCGGTGGCCGGGTCCCATAGCCGCGCAGTCTTGTCGACGCTGGCGGTGGCGAGCCGCCGCCCGTCCGGGCTGAACGCCACGCCCAAGACCGTGCTGTGGTGGCCGGTCAGGGTGCGCAGGTGCTCGCCGGTGGCCGGGTCCCACAGTCGCGCCGTGCTGTCGACGCTGGCGGTGGCGAGCCGTCGCCCGTCCGGGCTGAACGCCACGCCCCAGACCGGGCCGTCGTGGCCGGTCAGGGTGCGGGCCGGGTGTGATGGCGGGACCGGAATCCGAGTCGGCGGAGGCACCGGTTTGGCTGTAGTGGCCTTCGCGCGGGCCTGCCGCTCGGCTTCCTCGCGGGCCTGCCGCTCGGCTTCCTCGCGGGCCTGCCGCTCGGCCTTCTCGGTGGCGGCCAGTTCGGCTCGCGCCGAGGTCACCAGCCCGTCCGGGTCGGCCGCAGCCGGGTCCAGCCCGTGCAACCGCTCTCCCGCTTTTACCACGGCGGTCCATTTCCCGGCCTGGTACAGCTGGCGAGCCTCAGCCTGCCACCTGGCGATCACCTGCTGCTTGCGGGCGTCATCTGCGCGCTGCTGGACATCCCGGTAGCCCGGGTCGATGTCGGCGATCATGGTGAACGCCGTGATGGCCTGGTCCCAGTCCCGGGCTTTGGCGGCGGCGCAGGCCAGCGCGTAGTGGTTGGCCAGGTCCCTAGCCTGCCGCTCGGTCTCCTCGCGGGCCTGCCGCTCGGTCTCCTCGCGGGCCTGCCGGTCGGTCTCCTCGCGGGCCTGCCGGTCGGCCTCCTCGCGGGCCTGCCGGTCGGCCTCCTCGCGGGCCTGCCGGTCGGCCTCCTCGCGGGCCTGCCGGTCGGCCTCCTCGCGGGCCTGCCGGTCGGTCTCCTGGCGGGCCTGCCGGTCGGCCTCCTGGCGGGCCTGCCGCTCGGCTTGTGAAATCGGGACGCTGGTGAAGACCTGGCCATCTTGACAGCGCAGGTAAAGCACCGGGGTGGCCCACTCGACCTCGTTGCCCTCGGCGAACATCGCGCGCCGTGCCTCGAGCGTTGCCACATCGACTGGCAGGCCGTCTGCGATGGCCCGGTAGAAGGACTGGCTGAAGATCAGGGCGGCCGGGTCGGAGATCTCGAACTGCATGGCGATCACTGCCGGGATTCCCTGGCGTACCAGTGCCTGCGCCACCCCGCCGAACGGGTCATCTCGTGCGCTGCGGGCGCCTTCGCAGGCGTTCAGGACGACCAGCCGCAGTGAGCGGTGGCCGCGGATCATCAGTCCGAGATCGCGGCCGGTGACCAGCCGGGTCGTCCGGTTGGCGCCCTCGAGGGCGAGCGCCCCGTCCTGGGCGTCCTCGTCGTAGCCGCCGTGCCCGATGAAGTGCAGCACGTGGTAGTCGCGCAGGCGCAGCGGCCGCTGCAGCGCCGCGAGCGTGCCGGACTCCAGCCGGTCCACCTGGACCAACCCGTCGTGGATGAGGTCATCGAGCGCGCCGGTGAGCTTGTCCCATTCCTGTTCGCCCTCAAGCTCCGGGACGTCGGCGGGCGCGGCGACCATGGCCAGGATCCGCAGCGGAGGGCTGACCGGGAACGGCTTTACCGGGGCAGGCATCTCCAGGTAGCGGACCAGCGCGGTCTCGGGTGACAGGCCGAGGAACCCGTACCCGGTCTCGTGCAGGTATTCCCACGGGATGTTGGCCAGGGCTCCGGGCAGCCGCAGCCGGATCCGCAGCCCGGCGTCTCGGCCGTCTGCCACTAGGCGACTGCGCCCCAGGCACTCCCCGACGGGCCCGGAGAAGACAGCCTGGAACAGCTGGTCCCCGAAATCCTCGAGCAGCCGCCGTTCCTCTGATTGAATTTGCCGGACCTTCCGGCGGGCCCGGCCGATCGATCCGATCACCCTGAGAATCAAGATCGTCAGGTTGTCGTCGGTAAAGGGAAGAGCAAAGTCGGCGTACGCCTCGCCTGCTGGCGAGCTAACGACGCGTGCGCGGTAGCCGTCGCCGAGCGGCTCGATGGCGACGTCGAAATCCAGGAGTTCCCTCACGGCCGTGCCCTCAAGGTTCCGCTGCGCCGCTGCGCCAGGTCATCGACACCTTGAAGTTCGCCGCGGCCGCCGCTGAGGCTATAAACGCCCCGGTCTGCGCGCTTAGCTGCACGCCGAATTCGATCCCTATCTCTGCTGGCGGGTTGCCGATCGACCGGAGCTGGGCGATCAAGCTCGCGGCAGCAGGGGTGACCGCCGCGGTAGCCTCCTGGAACGTCTTATCGGTCCGCTCCGCCAGAGTCGGGCCATCCCTTCCGAGCCCCCGCATCACCGGCCCGGCCGGCGGCTCATCGACCTCGACCATCACGCTGCCGCCCTGCTCGAGCGGAAACTCTACCAGGCGCTTCATCCAGACCCCCAGCAATTTCCTCACCCGCAGGCTGACGCCCTGCGGCCCGAATGTCAAGGCCTGACGGCCAGTCACCAACGACGGCTTGGCGGTCACGGCCGCCTTTCCCAGCGCTCCACCTGCAGCCCATTTAGGGGGTGCCGGTAACAACGGCGCCAGGAACCGCGTCAGGCCGTCCAGTTTGCTGAACATTGCTGGCCAATAGGCAGGGATCATGCGCGCGGCCCCTGCCGACGGTGCCGGAACGGATTGTACGCCCCATAGGACGAGATGTCGGTTACACCGCGCCGGTAGCGCAATGCTCACCGCGGCTTTCACAACGGGGTGGACATGCGATTCACTCGGGACAGCACGCTCGACGAGCTGACCGAGTTCGCGGCAGGCATACCCGCCCGCTCCGAACGGCTGCGGGACGGTATAGACCCGTGCATCGCCGAACGCATCATCGTGGCCGCGGTCGGCGGCGACTATGTCCATGACCTCGACCCCGCCGAGTTTATCGAGTTTATCAAGATGAAGATGCTGCTCGCCGCGCTCGTCGCCGACATGCATCTCGACGACGCCGGGCTGGATGATTTCATGGCCAAGGCCGGCGCCTTCGCCGACGAATTGCTGAGCTGACGGGCATGAGGCTGGACCTGTCTCGCTGTTCGGCGGATGATCGGTTTGTTCCGCTATGCCCCCGACGAGCCCTAGGAGCGGAAATGGACGCATTGGTCTTGAGCATCGGCGCCACTGAAGGCGATTTCGAGGTGGGCGCCGTACGCCGCCTGTTCGAGTTGGGCGTGACACCGGACCTGATCGCAGGCACCTCGGTTGGCGCGATCAACGCGGCGAAGTTGGCCGAGGGGAAGAACCGCGGGACAGCCGCCATTCCATCGGGCCTGCCTGGCCTGGAGGGTGTCTGGCTCTCGCTCAACTCCGACAGCGATATGTATGTGCCCAATCCGAATGTCGACATCAACGCGGTGCTGAAGGCGGCGGGCAATCTTGGCCTCGATGTGTTTGCCGACCTGGCCGGCGCCGTCCTGCTCGGCCCGGGCGCAGTGCCGTTGCTGGCGATCCTCGGCCTCCTCACGAAGACCGCGACGGACCTGCAGAGCGTGCAGGCAGCTGTCAACACGGTGCTGAACAGCCCGTCGCTGTACCTGCTCACCCCGATCGGCGTGAAGCTGGCGACCCAGCTGGACCAGGGCCTGGTCAGGACCTCGGGCATCCGCTTGCTGCTCCCCGCGGTTAGCCTGGAAGACGGGGTGGTGCGGTTCGTGAACGAACTCGGCGAGGTGCTGAACGCGGACCTCAGCCCGTATCAGGAGGCTCCGCCCGGGAACGTTTCGCCCGCCTGCCAGCCGCTGCAGGATCAGCTAGATGCCGTGCTGACGAAACTACAGGACCTAGCCGAGCAGCACGCCACGGGGGCAATGGAGGCGCTGCGGGCCCAGGCCGCAAGGCTGAAGCGGGCCCTCGCCTCGTGTGAGCAAGCCAATCCGGCACCGGGCACTGTGCCGCTGGTGGTCACGCTCGCCGAGGGCGCCTTGGCGTCGGCATCGATCCCGGTGATCTTCACGCCCACCAAGCTGGGCAACCAGAACTACGTCGACGGCGGCGTGCGCATGCCGGTTGCCGTCGCTGCCGCGGTGGCGTCCGGCGCGAGCCGGGTCATCGCCGTGGTCACCTTCAATTCCGTGAATCCCGGCCCTGCCACCGACCCGCTGACGATGACGCCGATCGCCAGCTTCGACAGCCAGAACCTGCTGACCGTCGCTTACCGGGTCGGGCAGGACATCATGCCAAGCCAGATACAGGCCGACGACCTCGCGCCCGCGGCCAACTGGGGAACGGGACATGGACAGACCGACGTGGTGATGATCACGCCGGCCGTCCGCGTCCACTACGGGCTCAGCATCGACCCCGGGCTGATCCGGATCGCGATGGCGAACGGGTACATGCGGGCCGACGACGCCATGGCGGCCCGGGCGCAGCCGAACGTGCCCGATGGCTTCGGTCCCGCCTACCAGGCAGCGCTCGACGGCATCACCACAACCCGGCACGCCGCGGACATCATCGGGCTGAGAACGCAGATCTGGTATCGGGAGTACGCGGCGAACGGGTACGTCCCGCAGAACCCCTTCAGCAAGCTCGATGCGCCCGCCCCTGCTCCCGGCGGGCCGGACCCGGCCGCGCTGTCTGACGTCAGGGCGTGGAAGCGCAACCTCAAGGTCCTGGTGGACAATCGCGTCGCAGCAGGCGGCGCCGTTCCCTCCGGGCCTGAGACCCTCAGCGACTGGTGGCTCGGCTGGGAGCAACACCAGTTCCCGCCCGCGGCGCCACTCTGGACCGGCACCACCGCGTTCGGCCTGATGACCGTGACGTTCACGCCGCAGGGCCCGTTCAACGACGGCCAGACGGTTGCGTTCGTCTTCTCGGCCGTCGACCAGCTCGCGCCGGGACCGGACCTGCAAGCAGACATCCTGCTGAACGGCGTCCAGCAGCCGGGTTCCACCGGCCCGACACCGGTGAGCCTCACGCTGAAGGTAACGAAGAAGACTGAACGGATATGGGAAGACGGCAAGCCTGAAACGGTCATCATCACCACCGACCCAGTGATCGAGATAACCAAAGCCGGCTATACCCCGGTCCAGATCGGCCCGGCGATGACGTCATAACCGCCGGTACGCGTCGGCAAGCGCCGGGCCGAGCTGATCCCGCGCGGTGCTGGCCTTTCCACGCTGACGCACTATCGAGCACGTACTCGCCGACAACCTCCAAGCTGCGGGCGGGTGCGCATGCGCTCAACTCGGCGGGCCTCCGTGTGCGTGTTCCTGTTGTCCAACGGGTTCATCGCGATGCTGCTCACCGAGCGGTACGTGGCCGGGCGGAGCCAGAACTCGCTGGTGACCGGGCTGGCTGCACCAGGGCATAGACGACTCCGCCTACTCGCTGGACACGCTGCTGGAATGGGCAGAACGCGACGGTCTTGACTAGCCACCGCCTCACCGCGCCAGCGCTACCTCCGCGTTGGCGCCGCCTGGCGCTGGTTACAGAGTGTCACCAGGTTCCAATTGCCTGGCGGCTATCGATGCCTTGCTATCGGTAGTCAGGCAACCGAAGCTACATTCTCCTGGGCAGACCCTGTCAGGCGGAATGGCGCGCGGCAAGTACCTGCACCATTTCCCGCCCGAACGTGAACAAAGGAATGTAGTGATCGTCTCGCCGGTTGATGCCCACCAGCACTGCCGTGATCGGGACGGCCCCACCACGTCCGGCCCGGACGAGAATGGCGTTGCTCGCGTGGCCCGCGAATCCGGTCTTCTCATCCGGTGGGAGCTCACCGATCTTCGACACTGCCAGTTCCGTTGGGGGGGTCCCGCCGGGAGTCCATGGGGTCTGGCTGATGGTCCATCCCAGCGAAGGTGCCTCTGCCTGCTTCCGGAACTTCGCGCCGATGGGGCTTTCTTCCCCTCTTTCGTGCTCCCCGGGATTCACGGGATTTCCATCGTCGTCTACATCAATGAACTTCTTGCGGAGTATCTCGCGTATCTCGTTGTGTGCGTCGGGATCGAAGTCGGTGGCACCGTTACCGATGAGATGGTTCTGCGCAAGTGCTGTCATCAGCAATGCGACGCTCCTCGCGGTGCCGCCATTCACCGGGTGTGAAGGCGCTTCCGTTTCCTCGGGTGGATCGCTCCAACCAGAACGTCTCGCAGCCCACGAGGTATGCCAATAGTCCGCTGCCAGGAACAGTCCGCCCTGATCTCCGTCCCGGTTCACGCCATCCGGGTTCCCGGTCCCTATTGGTCCCCAAATATTGCGGAACAGAAAGCTCCGGTCAGCCAGTTTCCATAGGTAAGGGAAGCCCAGCGCTTCGATTACGATCGCCGCGGAGATGTCGTCCGACCAGCCGGCCATGAGGCGCAACTGCTCGAAGAAATACAGCGCCTGCGGGGCAGGCGGAGTACCAAAAAGCGGATCCAGCTCGATGACGAGATTGTCAGTATTGCGAAGCTTCCCCCAAGTCCTTGCCCGCCGCGGACCGGGATGGATAGTATTTACATCGGCAGCGTGAATAGCGCCGAGAGCAGTGTCGTCCTCGGTACCGCGCCAAAAGTCTAGAGTAGATTCAATGCTCGCCGGGAAGAATATATTCTCGATGAGCGGTATGCTCTGATTACTCTCGGCTGCGTTGATGATCCGGTAGCCCTCACGCACCCGGCTCGCGAGCATAGTAATGTCAGAGATCCTCGATACTGGATTGCCCGCGCATTCTTTGATATAATTACGAAGGTCGTACCGGAGCTGGTAAGCGCCATAAAGAGGCAGCAGTTTAGCCAAGCTGGCGACCGTTCCGTACTGCGTGTCGTTCACTCCCGCGTATGCGGGTCTGCTGAGGCCGAATCCGCGCGCTGGATCGTCTGTCAGGTCGACGATCACAAACCCGAGCTGCCTATCCTTTAGTATTTCAGAATTATTATCGATCACGTTCTTGAGCTGCGCAGACAGATCAGGGTCTGACCCGAACCTGGGGAGGCCTGCCCGCTCCAGCAGTTCTACGCTGAAGTCTGGCAACCTCGCTGCCACCAGCCCCGAGAGCGCGCCGATGATATCTGCGCTTAGCATCTCGCGCCTCCCCGACGAGCCCAGCCCGCTCGCACTTTGCGCCTGGCTTCGCGCCGCCTATCGCATGCGAGCACGTCCACGCGGCGGCGTCTAGAGGTATTATACGCTCGGGCGGTTGCCCGGGTTAAAGGCGGTTTACCCTTCCCAAAGGGGTGGCTCTATGCCCAGCGACTTGGGGCGTGCGGCCCTGCGGCACTGTGCGGAGATGCTCGCCCCGCTGGCCGCTCTCGCCGATCCCGATGGGCTGACCAATCTGCTCAGCGAGCTTGGCTGGGATGGCCAGGCCCTGGGAATCACGGATCCATCTGTATTTGCCGCAGTGGTCAATGCACTTGAAACCACCTTGGACGCGATTAGTCTGGCCCTCGCCCAAGAGAATGTCGAGCTTGCCGACCTGGTGCAGGCACTTGAACCGCTTGGCGCTGCGGCCGCCTCAACTGTGCAGGCCGTAACCTCCCTATCTCTTCCGCCCGGAGTCCCGGCGGACGCGTCGACGAAGCTCGGCGAGGACCTGCTGAATTACCTGTTCACGAAGCACCTCGTTAGCTGCTTCCCGCGGATTGCCGTCGCCGCATCGCTTCTTGGCGTCCTAACAGCAACCGAAACCGCACCGGTGACCAGTGCGGGCGGACAGGTACTGCGCCAGCCGACTACCCAGTACGTCATTGACATGGCCGCTGTCGGTAAGGCGCTCGCCGACCCGCTAGGGTACGCGCGGGCGAACCTGCTGCTCGATTCTTCGGGGGTGCGCCGGGCGGCAGAGGCGATTGCTGACCTGATAGGGCCGGATGTGGCTACGGCCCTGGGGTGGGTGGGCCTGGGCGCAGGCTATGGGGTTATCCCGCCGGATCCAACCGTGACGCTGACCCAGGCCGAGCAGGATGCCGCCAAGCATCTGATGCTTATCGCTGCGTCACTGCCGACCGGCACGCTCGGTGCGCTGGCAGTACTGAGCGTGGCACTTGGCCTCACCGACGACACGAATCAGCAAGGGCTTGGCCTGCTCGTTGCGGTCAGCGGCGACGTCTCGCTCTCCACCACCCTGGTAAACGGGACCGTCACTGTGACTGTTGGTGGTGCGCTGGAGCCGCTTGTCATCACCGGTGAGTCCGTGCGGCTTGCGTCGGGCACTTCCGGTCCGGTCACGCTCAGCGTCGAGGTGAAATATGCCTCCACGGCGCAGCCAGCCGTGCGCTTCGGCTCCCCCAGCGGCACGGGCCTGCAAATAGACAGCCTGCAAGCGGGCGCGGGCGTTGCGGAAGACGGCGGTACGGTGGATGTCACCGGGAGCATCGACCTGAATGGGGTCGCCCTCACTGTGCGGGGCGGCGATGGGGACGGGTTTCTGGCCGAGGTTCTCCCCCAGGATCCCGTAGAGTTGCGCGGCGATCTGGGACTCCAATTCAGCCTGCGCACGGGCCTGAAGGTCCGCGGAAGCGGGGCACTCGAGTGGCACGCCGCGATTCACAAATCCATCGGCCCGATTGAACTTACCGACATCGCGGCGGATGTGGTGCTCTCCAGCGACACGCTGCGGGTTGAGGTCACCGCGACGCTCGGCATCGCGCTTGGCCCGGTGAGCGCCACGATCGACGGGATCGGGATCGCCGCAAAGCTTCAACAAGCGGCAGCGGCCGGATCTGGCCCCGCCGCCGGAAACGCCGGACCGTACTCGCTGACCGTCGGCTTCCAGCCCCCCGATGGCATCGCCCTGGCTCTGGACGCGGCACCGGTGAGCGGCGTGGGGTTCATCGCGTTCGATGAGGCGGACGCGCGGTACCTGGGGGCGCTGGCGCTGGCGGTCGGCGACGTGTCGATCTCGGCGGTGGGGGTGCTGGATACCCGGCTGCCGGGCGGGGCGCACGGGTACTCGCTGGTGGTGGTGGCGTCGGCGACGTTCCCGCCGGTGCAGCTCGGGTTCGGGTTTTCGCTGGACGGGCTCGGCGGGCTTGTGGGGGTGAACCGGACGGCAGATGTGCCGTCGTTGCAGGCGGCGGCACGGGCAGGGCAGCTGGATGACCTGATGTTCCCGGCCGACCTGATCCACCGGGCGCCGCAGGTGGCGGCGAACCTGGCGCGGGAGTTCCCGGCGGCGCAGGGGCATTTCATTATTGGCCCGGCGGTGCGGCTCGCGTGGGGTGCCGACGGCATGGTTGAGGCCGAGGTCGGGGTGTTCATCGAGCTGTCGGACGTCGGGGGCGGCATCTCGCTGCTGCGGGTGGCGCTGCTGGGCGTCGTGCACCTGGCATTGCCGGAGGCGGTCGATCCGGTGGCGGACCTGACGCTGGACGTGCTCGGCATCGTGGACCTGGCGGCCAAGACGCTGAGCCTGGACGCGGGGCTGCGGAACTCGACGATCGCCGGGTTCCCGCTGACCGGGCAGGCGGCGCTGCGGGCCGGGTGGGGCGCCGACCCGGAATTCGTGTTCGCCATCGGCGGGTTCAACCCGCATTTCGCCGCGCCGGCCGGGTTCCCGGCGCTGCAGCGGGTGACGCTGTCGATCGCCGACTCCGACGCCCAGCTGACCTTGTCCGCCTATCTGGCGCTGACCTCCAACACCCTGCAGCTGGGCTGTGCGGCGAACCTGAACGCCTCGGCGGGCAGCGCGGCGGTCACCGCGTCGCTGTCGTTCGACGCGCTGGTGCAGTTCAAGCCGTTCGGGCTGATAATCGACCTGAGTATCGCGGCCACCGTGCTGCTGAACGGCAACGCGATCATGACGCTGGATCTGGACCTGCACCTGACCGGCCCGAGGCCGTGGGTGGTGACCGGTGAGGCGAGCTTCCACGTCCTGTTCTGCAGCTTCAGCGTGCCGGTCGCCATTACCGTCGGCCCGCAGCCGCCGCCGGCCTCGCCGGCCACCGTTGACCTGGACGGCAACCTGACCGCGGCGCTCGCCGCGCCGGGCAGCTGGCAGACCGGGCCGCCGCCCGGGCAGGGGCTGGTGAAGGTGCGGGCTCAGGATAAGGCTCATCCCGCCGTGCATCCGCTGGGGTCGCTGACCGTCCGGCAGCACGCTGTCCCGCTCGGCCAGCGGGTCGAGCGGTACGGCCCGGACCTGCTCGACGCGGCGTGCAGGTACGAGGTCACCGGCGCCCAGCTGGGGGGCCGGCCGGCGCAGCGCACTGGCGTCAAGGATTTCTTCGCCCCGGCGCAGTTCCTGACGATGACCGACGCTGACAAGCTGTCCGCGCCGTCGTTCGAGCAGATGATCGCGGGCGCCACCCTCGGCTCGACGGCGCTGACCGTGGCGGCGATGCCCGGCTCGACGCAGGGGACGACCGTGGTGGTCGACACCCCGTCGACCAAGACGTGGAACATGCTGATCCTGGACAGCCCCAACCCGGTGACCACGACCGGCGTGACCGCCGCGGACCGGGCCGCGACATCCGCGGCCCCGGTGCTGTCCTCCTCCCAGCAGGTCACCCTGCCCGGCACGATGCTCGCGGCGCAGCTGCCGGGCGCGGCGGCGGCGGTCAACGGCACCAGCGGGCGGGGCCAGGCGCTGTACACCCGGCCCGGCATGGGCAACGGGATCACCGTCCAGCAGCCGGTCTACGCCATCGCCGGCATGAACCTGGCACCCCCCCTCGGCACCGCCCGCACGGACCAGTTGCGGATACCCACCGCCGCGGCGGCACCGTCCACCATCGATGCGGGGCAGCGCGGCCAGGACTGGCAGGTCGTCTACGCCTCGGAAATGGCGGGCTCATGAGCAGTGATCTGACGTTCCTTCCGTGGCTGCGGGGCGGCGCCGGCGCCGCGGTCAACGCGGCCGGCACCGTGATGGGCGCCAACCGGCTCACCTTCCAGGTCGACCTGACGGTGACCAAGACGCTGGACGACCCGCATAAGACGGCGAGCCCCCTGACGGCCAGCGTCAGCATGGAGCTGCTCGGGCCCGGTGACGTCATCGGGCTGGCGCCGGGGCAGGTCATCCGCACCGAGCCGGCCGACGGCGCGACCGGCGTGGAGCCCGCCGTGTTCCCCGCCGTGGAGTTCGGCGACCCGACGCTCCCGTGGCTGTTCACCCCGGCGCCGGAGAACGCCGGCTGGGCGGGGCAGGCGGCACCGCCGGCCGGAAGCCACCGGCTGATTCCGTGGATCTGCCTGGTGACCGTTCCCGACACGGACGGGATCACCCTGGACACGGCCGCCGGGACGCTGACGATCGCCACGCCCGCCGACGCGCGGCAGCAACTGCCGGACCTCGCCGAGGCGGCGGCCTGGGCGCACGTCCAGTACGCCGGGGACCTGGACGCCGACACGCTGAACACTCCGCGCCCGCAGAACGGGGACCTGCACGCGGCCGATGCGGACGCCGCCCGCACGCTGGCCAGAGCCGCCGCCGGCGGCACGCTGTCCCGCCTGCTGAGCCCGCGGCAGCTCGCCCCGGACCACCGCTATTTCGCCTGCGTGGTCCCCACGTTCATGGCCGGGCGGGTCGCGGGCCTGGGCGGCAGCCCGAAGCCGACCGCCCCGGCGGGCCCCGCCTGGGATGTGAGCCCCGCCGGGGAGGCCGCGCTCACGCTGCCGGTCTACTACAGCTTCACCTTCACCACCGGCACCGGCGGGGATTTCCAGTCCCTCGCCCAGCTGCTGGTCCACCCGCCGCAGGTGTCCGGCGCGCCGGGCTCGGGTCTCGGGCCGCGGACGCTGACCGTCACCCTTCCCTTCCGCCAGCCGACATCGGGAAGCAAGCTGCCCACCACTATCGTGGCGCTGCCTATGCCCGGCATGCTGGAACCGGTTGGTGCGACGCAGCCCGCCGATCCGGCCGAGTTCTCGCAGGTGCAGCAGGCGCTGCAGGACGAGGTCAAGCCCCGTCCCAAGGACCAGCTGCCCGAGCTGCTGCCCACCGCGTACGGGGCGGTCCAGGCCGGCGTGCGGCCCGCCGATCTCGCCGCGAACTTCGCCCAGCAACCGGCCTGGTTCATCAGGCTCAACACTGACCCGCGGCTGCGCGTCGCCGCCGCCCTCGGCAGGCGGGTGGTGGCCGCGCACCGCGAGGAGCTGGTGGCCGCCGCGTGGGCGCAGGTCGAGCAGACACCGGAGGGCAACGCGCTGCTGTCCCGCGCCCAGCACGCCCGCGCGGTCACCCAGCGGCAGCTGGCCAGGCACCTGGCCGGCGCCGACACGCTCAGCTTCCTGCAGCTCACCTCCCCGCACGCAAGCCGCGCCCAGCTGACCGCCCAGGTGGCGACCGGCAGCGTGGCGACCGGCAGCATCTGGAGCGTCATCCGCGGCGCCGTCCGCGACATCGCGGGCACCGATGTCCGGCTCCCGGCGGTGACCTCCGCGGCGTACCGGCGGATCGCCCGGCCACGCGGCCCGCACGCGCGCAACACCGCGGCGCCCCGCCCGCCGCTCGTGCCGTTCCAGCTCGGCGCGGCGGCAGCACCGCGGTTCGACCCGGCCCAGACCGTTCCGCACCGGGTGTTCGCCGAACGCCTGTCGGCCGCCGCCTACACCGCCGCGCAATCCGATAGCCGGCAAGACCCGGCAGGGGATCCGATGCGCGGCTTTGCCCATCAGGTGAGCTTCCCGGCCGGCATGATCACCCCGCTCGCGCAGGTCGCCCAGGAGGCCATCCTGCCCGGCGCGTCCATCATCCCGGCCAACACCGCGCTCCTCTTGCAGCCCAACGCCGAGCAGATCGCCGCCTACCTCATCGGGCTCAACACCGCCGCCAGCCAGCTACTGTCGTGGCGCGGCGTGCCGGCCGACCCGAGGGCCACCCCGTTCGCCTACTTCTGGGACCAGCGCGGGCAGGCGGGCGGCAGCCCGGACATCGCGCCCATCGCCGGCTGGCAGCACGACGCCACGCTGGCCAGCCAGCTGGCGAACCAGCCGGCGGGCGGCACCGGGGTGATCCTCGCCGTCCGCGCCGAGCTGCTGCGCCGCTACCCCACCACCGCCGTGTACGCAGCCCCGGCGAAGGCGGTGACCGGGTCTACCGGGCACACCGTCGACCTGGGCAACGCCATCCAGCCCGCCTTCACCGCGACCCTGCCGCCGGACCTGCGCCTGTTCGGTTTCCCGGCACTCAAGGTGACCGACGCCATCACTGGCGACGGGTACTTCTTCGTCTTCCAGCAGCAGGTCACCGAGACCCGGTTCGGCTCGGACGCGATGACCGCGAAGGGCATCGCCGCCCCGGCGGGCAACCACTGGACGGTCGCCTCGCTGGCCGCGCTGGCCACGCCGCCCCCCGCGCAGGCCGACGTGATCGCCGACGCGGTCCGGATGCCGCCGGTCCTGGCGGCCATCCACGCCCGCGCCCTCCAGCTGCCGGGCGGAGCCTGAGCCGTGGCGCTTGAGCAGGAGGTCAAGGACCGTGGTCAGGACGTGGCGGACGCCCAGAATCTCGTCACGCGGCTGGCGGCGCTGGCCGCGGGCGTGCCCCAGGCGCTCGACCTGGCCCGGCAGTTCGCCGCCACGCTGACCACCCCCGCCCAGCAGCTGACCGCCCTGCAAGCTGGCGTGCACGACGCGGCATCGGCGCAGCAGGCGATCACGGCCGCCCAGCAGATCCAGAGCCGCTGCCAGTTCGCGCTGCAAATCGTGCACCCGGCCGAGCAGACCTGGAGCTCGGTCAGCGCCCTCGCGCAGCAGCGCGCCGGCTGGCTGCAGGCGCGCTGGCAGCAGACGCACCGGGAACCGCCCCCGGCGACCGCCAACGCCATGGCCGACCCGCTGGCGCGGGCGCTCAGCGGCTACGCCACCGCCACGGGGCAGCTGGACGCCAGCATGCACGCGGCCGTCAGCTTCCCGCTCGCACCCGCGCCCGGCGGGGTCACCGGGCCGGCCGCCGTGATCGGCTGGCTGGCCGCGTGCGGCCAGCAGCTCACCAGCGCGGAAGCGGCGATCACCGCCGCGGCCGGCAGCATCGGCACCACGCTGCCCTGGGCCAGCCAGCAAGCCGCCGCGGACGCCGCGGTCACCAGCGCGCAGGACCTGCTCGCTACCGCCCGGCGAGTCGCCGCCGCCCTGGCCGGCGCCGTCGACCCGGCGACCCTGGCCGACCGGCTGACCGACCTGACCGCGCTGCGGCTCGCCGCCTGCCCGGACGCGATCACCCCGGCCGACCGGACGCTCTACACCCAGCGCATGACGGAACTGAACCAGGCGCTCACCGGGCTGCTGGCCGCGTCCACCGGGGTACCCACGACCGTCCCGCTGGTCCTGCCCCCGGTCCGCCTGGAGGTCCGGTCCCGCACGATCACGGGCGGCGGCACCGAGTTCCGCATCCGCATCTACCCCGACAGCTTTCACGTCAACGCCCACGACCCCCGGCTGACCGACGACGAGGCGCGGTGGGCGCAGCACCTCAAGACGGCGGCCGGCGGCCGGACGCTGCCCCCGGCGGAATGGGCGCAGGCCGCCGCCCGGTTCGGCCCCGCCCGCGCCGCCTACCTGCTGAACCCGGACCCGAACGCCGGAACCCGGCCGGGTCCGTGGGATCAGCCCGCGACCGCCTCCGCGCTGCCCGACCAGTGGCTGGCGATCGGCTACGGGCCGGACGGCACCATGCTCGCGGCGGCGCTGGGCAAGCCGATCCCGGTGCCGCCGCAGATGGCCGACCTGGCCCAGAACCCCCAGGCGGCATCAGACGGCGAACCCCGGGTAGACCAGGCAGTCCGGTGGATGATCGACTTCGGCGAGGCGGTCAGCAAGGGCATGGGCCTGAGCCTGGCCGTGGACGGCGGCACCGCGGGCACGCCGGCAGGGACCGACGCGACCGGGCACGCCACGTTGTCCACGCTGCTCGTCGTCGGCGTCCGGGCCGCGGAGGCGACCGCCGTCCTGACCAGCCTGCTTACCGCCCACCACTTCACCACCGGTCTCGAGCTCGTCAGCTACGGCACCCCGACCAACAACACCGCGGCCGCCCCTTCGGGGTTCACCCGGTCCGACCCCGGCTACGCGCGCAGCTACACCCTGGAAGTGCTCCGGCCGGCCGCCAGCGGCGACGCGGCCCGGCTGGCCGCCGCGCTGGGCATCGACCCGGGCGTCTTCGCCGCCGCCGCGCCCGCCCCGCTCACCGGGCAGCTCGACCAGCAGGCGATGACCGCGCTGACCTGGCAGGCGACCTGGGGGAACTTCCTGACCGGGCTCACCGGCATGGGCACGCCACGCGCCGAGCGGCTGCGCAGCTGGGCGGTGGCCTGGCTGCGGCCGGGCGGCCCGCTGCCCGCGCTGCGGGTCGGGCCGCGCCCCTACGGGCTCCTGCCCGTCGTCGACCTGACCCACTGGGCCGACGCCGGCGACCCCGCCGCGGCCGATGTGCACTCCGTCGTGACCGGCCTGACCAGCGCGTGGCTGGCGGCCGACCCGGCCGCCGCCGGCCTGGACTTCGACGCCCTGCTGGCCCGCACCCCGGTCACCGCCGGGGCCTGGGGCCGGTTCGCCGGGATCATGCCGGGCTGGCTGCAGAGCAGCTACGACCTCGGCGAACCCCATCAGAACATCCAGGCCAGCATCACCGCGCTGCCCGGCCAGCTCACCCAGATCGGCACCGCCAGCGGGCTGAACGGCCCCCTCACCTGGCCCGCCGGGTTCATCGCGCTCCCCGACCCGGCCGCGCCCGCCGCCCCGTGGCCGCTGGTGAACGCCGACGGATCGCCGTTCCCGCTGGCCAACGCGGCGGCCGAGCCCGCCGGCTACCTCGCCGCCCTGCTGGCCGGCACCCAGGCGGCGCAGCCGGCGGCACTGCTCGACGTCATCGCCCGGCAGTCCTGGACCGGGACCAACGGGATGCCCGGCGGCCAGTGGGCGTTCGGCCCGCGCGGCAACCTGGGCGACCACCCCGAGCCGCCCCCGCCGGTGGCCGCGGACGAACTGCACGCCTCGATCAGCCACCTGGCAGGCCAGCCCGGCGCCGACTTCGGCTCACTGTTCGGCGGGTCGCTCGACGCCTGCGCGCACCGCCTGGACGCCTGGGTGACGGCGCTGGCCACCCGGCGCCTCGGCCAGCTCCGCGAGGCCCACCCCGCGCAGGTCTACGCCGGCGGGTTCACCTGGGTGGAGAACCTGATCGCCCGGGACCCGCTGCCCTCCGTGACCGTGACAGGCGAGCCCGGTGCGGTCCAGGACCCGAGCAACGCCGGCTACCAGCTGGCCCCCAGCGTGCAGCAGGCCACCACCGCGGCCGTGCTGCGCAGCGGCTACCTGACCCACCACCCGGTCACCCCGGACGGGCAGGTCCCGCCGCCGGGCGCGCCGTTCGCCATCGACCTGTCGTCGCGCCGCGCCCGGCTGGCAACCTGGCTGCTTGACGGGATGCGGCAGGGGGAACCGCTGTCGGTGCTGCTCGGGTACCGGTTCGAACGGGCGCTGCAGGAAGCCGGGCAGGGGGCGCTCATCGACCCGTTCCGGCGGGCCGTCCCCTACCACCCGATCATCACCGTCGACGCCACCGGCAGCACGCAGCCCACCGAGGCCGCCGCCCCCACCGATGTCACTGACGGCGCGGCGCTGTACCAGCTGTACCGGCGGATGCAGGCGCAGGCGGGCCAAAAGCTGCCGTCCCCGTTGACTGGTGACGAGTGGACGCAGGCGCAGCCGGCGCTGGCCGTCCTGGCCGACGCGATCGACGCGGTGGCGGACGCGGTCACCGCCCAGGCGCTACACGAGACCCTTACCGGCAGCTCGTACGCCGCGTCCGCCTCCCTGGACAGTGTCGCCAGCGGGGTGGTGCCGCCCCCGCAGCTGTCGTTCCTGAACACCCCGCGCGGCGGCGTCGCGGTCACCCACCGCGTGCTCGTGCCCATTCCGGCCGGCCAGCCCTACCCGCCGCCCGGCTGGCACGCGACCCCGCGCGGCGACGCCGAGCCGGCGCTGACCAGCTGGCTGGCCGGCCTGCTTGGCGATCCCGCGGCGGTGACCGCCGCTGTGACCCTGACCGACCCGGCCGGCGCGCCGCTGTCCGGCGGCCCCGTGACGATCACCCTGGCCAGCCTTGGCCTCGGCCCGCTCGACGTGGCGGCGCTGGCCGCCCGGCCGGCCGAGCTGGAACGCTTGGCCGTGCACACCGTGCTCGCCGCCCGTCCCAACGCCGACCCGCCCGCCCGCGGCGGGACACTCGACCCCACCCCGGCCGGCGCTGCGCGCCCGTTGTCCGCCGTGCTCGCGATCGCCAAGACGGCGGGCCAGCTCATCGGCACCGGCCGCAGCGGCGACGCCCGCGACCTGGCGCCCGCCGGTACGGTCACCGCCTCTGGTGCCGACCTCGGCGACCTCGCCGTGCGGGTGAACGGGAAGACCGGCGGCCCGCTGGGGGTGGCGGCCCAGCTGAAGGCCGCCGCGGACGCCCTGGCCGCCGCCCTGCCCGGAGACCCGCCGCCCGGCTCGGCCACGGCCGCCGGAACCGGTATCCCGGCCGGCGCGGACCCGGCGGTACTGGCCGCGGCGCTGGTCAGGGCCGTCCTGCTCGGTGTCCCCGCGGCCGCCCCCGACGGAACCGGGCCCGGCGCGCTCAACACCCTCGTCAGCCAGGCCCGGGGCGCGCGGGCGGAGATCGCCCGGCGGAAGGCCGCCGTGGCGGCGCTTGAACCCAAGGCGGGGGACAGCGACGCGGCGCAGCTCGCCGCCCGGCTGGACCAGCTCACCACCGCCCTCGGCGCGGGGTTCCGCGCCCTGCCGCTGATCACCGCCAGCCCGCCCGGCCTGATCACCCAGGCCGCGGCGCTGACCGACGCGTCGACGGCCGACCCCGGCCAGGGCGCCGACGCCTGGCTGGTCAAGGCCAGCCGCGTGCACCAGCCGGTCGCGGACCTGGTTAGCGCCCGCTGCGCCGCCGAGGCGCTCGGCACCGGCCCGGCCCTGGCGCTGACCATCGCGCAGGTCCCGGTGCCCACGTCCGCCCGGCCGGGCCAGAACCCGCCCCCCGCGCCCTGGGCCGGGCTGCCGTTCGCCGGCAACCCGCCGCCCCCCGGCACCCTGTCCCTGGTCATGGCCGCGGCAGCGCCCCCGGCGGGCACCTTCGCCGCGCTGGTCGTCGCGGACTGGACGGAGGTCATCCCCAGCCAGCACCAGATCGCCGGGCTCGCCTACCACTACGACGCCCCGGACGCGCAGGCCCCGCAGTGTGTCCTGCTCGCCGTCCCCGCCCGCCGTGACACCACGACCTGGAGCTACGCCGACCTGGCCGCCACCGTGACCGCGGCCCGCGACCTGGCGCACATCCGGGGCGCCGACTACGCCGACCTGCCCGCGCCCGCCCGCCTGGTGCTGCCAGCGGCCTACGTCAGCAACGACCCGGTGGCCAGGCCAGGCCCCTGGGCCCCGAAGCTGACCCAGCTCAGCGTGCCGGCCAACTACCTGACGCAGGCACCCGCGGTGACGATCAACAAGGTCACGCCCGCCACCCTGCTGCAGGGCGCGAGCGACGCACAGCTGACCGTGACCGGGCTCAACTTCAAGCCATCCGACCCCGGCGCGCAGCCGCTAACGCCCGCGTCGTTCACGGTCACCGCCACTGACGGCGCTAGCAGCGGGGTCACGGTCAACCCGGCCGGCAGCGCCGTGTCAGACACCCAGGCGACCCTGTCGGTGACCATCGACCCGCAGGCCACGCTGGGCCCGCGGAGCGTGTCCGCCGGCAGCGCCACGCTGACGAACTGCCTGACCATCGCCCCGCAGCCGCTCGCCACCGGCTGCGACACCGCCCGGCTGACCCAGGCAACGACCCAGGTCACCCACGTCATCACCGTCACTGGCCAGGCATTCAACCAGCCCGACATCACGCTAACCGCCCAGGACCCCCAAGGCGCCGGCCTGGTCAGCTGCCAGCTGACCAGCAGCACCGGCTCGCTGCTGCAGATCACCGCCACCATCGCCGCCTCCGGCTATTCCCCCTACCAGGAGCCGCCCGGCGACCAGGCCCGCGCACCCGGCACCAAACCCGTCCCCGTTCCCTACCGGCCGCCAGTACACAAGCTCTACACCCTGACGCTGGCCGTCACCCCTGCCCCCGGGGCACCGGCCGGCCATTTCCCGATCATCCTGGACGCGATCATCTGAGCGAGAGGAGCAGACCCGATGAGCCCGACCGCCGGCCCGCCTGAGCAGCCCCGGCAGCCCATAGGAAACGGCCCCGGCAGCGGCACGGTAGTCGTGTCGCCCGGCATATCCGCGCCGGGACCCGCCACTCCTCTGTATGTGGGCCTGCCGTTCACGATAGAGGGCGGCGCCACCGCCGGGCTCGCCGGAGGCGAACCGGGAGCGTTCAGGGTGTCCAGTGTCACGGTCACCTTCGACGGGACGCCGGTTGCGGTCACCGACGACAGCGGCGACTGGAGCAATTGGCGCGCTGCCCCAGTCATACCCGGCCCCGGGCCGCACACGGTGATCGCTCAGGCAACCAGCGGCAAATACACCGGTTCCCAGATCGTGCACGCCCAGGCCAACCCGGTCCTCACCTGCGTCAGCCCGGTGCCCAGCGGCGGCATCATCGCGACCACGCTGTCACAGGTGCTCGTCATCCAGGTCGCTGACACCACGGTCTTCAACATGTCAGGCGGGACCTGGCAGTGCCAGGCCACCGGACCCACGGGCCCGCCCACTGCGGTCCCGGTGACCGTGGTTCCGCTGACCCCGCCCCCCGGCAGCAAGGCCGGCCAATTCCAGCTCACCGTGGGACTGCCCGCGGTGGCCGTCCCCCAGGGCGGCACCCACTACACCCTGACCATCACCGCGACCACCACCCAGCCCGCGTCCGTGTCGCTGCCGCTGCCGGTGCAGGAGATCGACAGCACTAGGCCGCAATTCCTGCCCGGCACCGTCATCCCGGACAACGTCCAGCCCGGCAGCACGCCGACCGTCACGGTCCAGGCAACCGATCTGACGCCGGGTGCGGTCTTCAGCAAACTCGACGGGACAGGCCCGACCGGCGCAACCGTGCAGTTCGACGGGCAACAGGTCCCCGTCACTCAGACCGTGACCGGGGACCCGGCCAGCTGGACGGCGTCCCTGCCCCCGGTGACCCTGCCGCCGCCCGGCCAGGCCGCCCACCAGGTCACGGTCACCGTCACCGATGCCGCCGGGAACCCCGCGACCATGACCCAGCAGGTGTGGCTCAAGCTGCGCAGCTGGACCCGGCTGGAACCCTCCCCCCGCGACCCCACCCTGATGGACGGCCTGCAGGCCCAGATCGCCGACCCGGCCTGGCTGCTCGCCCGGCAGGCCGCGTTCGGCGAGCTCATCGGCACCGACACGGCGTCACCGGTCTCGGTCAGGATGCGCGCCCGGGCCAGCGCGCTGACCCGGCTCCGCCCGGCCCGCGACCCGGGCACGACCCAGCCGGCAACCGGGCCAGGAGAGCTGCTCCCGCCCGGCGGCGGCCCGCTGGAGGTGCTCACCGAGGCGGAACCGGAACCCGCCGACACCGGCCCGCCCCGCCCCCTGTTCGCCGCCCAGGCCGGCCTGCACTACCGCCGGCTCCTGCAGCGCGCCCCCGGCGCCGGCGACCTGAGCACCTACCTGCACGGCCTGTCCCAGTCCTACCCGCTCCCCCCGCCGCCCAGCCCGCCCGGGACCGGCGTGCCGCCCCCGCCGCACGACCCCGACCCCACCCTGCAGCCCTACCTCCTCGGCCGGGTCCCCGACGGCGAGCGGCTCTACACCGACCTGGCCGCCGCGCTGCGTCCCCCGGGCAACGGCGCCCTGCCCGCCACCCCGGCCCTCGGCACCGCCAGCCCCGCCGTCGTCACCAGCGTCGCCAGACACTGGCTCGCCTGGTACGACGCCGTCCGCGGCCAGGAACTCGGGCACCGCGACACCTGGATCCCCGAGCGGATGGAATACGCGTTCAGCGTCGCGGCGCCCGGCCCGGTCGCGGAGACGGTGCTCGCCGCAGCGGAACTGGACACCGGCCGGCTCGACTGGCACGACTTCGACCTGCTAGCCAGCAGCAAGGTGGCCGCGCCACCAGGGGCGAGCCTCGGCGCGGCCCCCTCCGACGTGCCCGCCGGCGAGACCAGCGTCGTGTATGCCGGGCTGCCGGCCCCGGTCAGGTTCCGCGGGATGCCGAACCGGTCCTGGTGGGACTTCGAAGACGGCTCGATCAACTTTGGCGCCATCACCGCGCCCGCCGAATCGCTGACCACCAGCGTCATGGTCGAGTTCGCGCTGCGCTACGGCAACGACCACTTCATCCTCCCGGTCCCGCTGGCCGTCGGCTCGGTGCTCCGCGTCGACAGCCTAGTCGTGACTGACACCTTCGGCGAGGTCATCCTCATCCGCCCGGTCGCCGAGGTAGACACCGCCACGGGCCCGTTCCGCCTGTTCGAACACGCCGTTCCCGGCGGCACGCCAGCCCGCGACCCGCTGCTCGTCCTGTTCCCGGCCCTCGGCGCCGTGGTCGAGGCTGCGCCCCTGGAAGAGGTCCACTTCATCCGCGACGAGGCAGCCGAACTCGTCTGGGCGATCGAGCAGACCGCGCTGGGACCGGCCGGGCTTCCCGCCGACCGCACCGCCGACGCCCTGGCACACTTCCAGCCGCTCGCCCCGACGCCCAGCGACGGCACCACGCTGCCCAACCGTAACTACCTGCTACGGACCGATATCGAAGCGAACTGGTTCCCCTTCTGCATCCAGGACCAGGCCACGGGGAACCTGCTGGCCATGGCGGACTTGCCGCCGCTGGACCCATCCCAGCCCACCCCGCTGCCGTGGGGCCGCATCCTCACACCGTTCGCGCCGACGCCGGGCCAGCAACCGCTGCCTGGCGTCCTGCTGCCCATAGAAGAGGTTACGAAGGCCGGGGCGCAGGTGGTGCGAGGCTGGCGCTACGCCCGGTGGACCGACGGCAGGCAACTGTCCTGGATAGGCCGCCGAGTCCGGCCCGGACGCGGCCCAGGCTCCAGCGGGCTCGGCTTCGACCTCGCCCTATGATTCCCAGTCGGTCACTTCGAGGCAGAAGTGCTCATGGACCCTCAGGTAGGCGTAGCAATCATTGCTGCTATCGCGACACTTATCCGTGTCGGCCTCGCGGTCCTTGGCTACGCGGAGAGGCTTCCGCGCAGCCAAGCGGGCCAGGGCCGATACCATAACGGCACAGAATGACCAGCTTAAGACAACGCCCGAGGAGCAGTATGTCCGGACGCTCAACGAGCAGTTCGCCACGGCGGCAGACAAGCTAGCATGGACAAGCCAGCGGCCGTCCGGCTTGCCGGGGTCTACGCGATGGAGGGCTGGCCGATGACTGGAAAGCTAATCGCCAAACTTGCATTGACGTGCTGTGCGGTTTCTTGTGGACACCTTACATACCCGATCCCGGCAGCAGCCAGGCGCATCTGGACTTCATGACTAACTGCGAGGTTCGCCATACCGCTATTCGGGTGATAACCGCACACTTGCGCGAAGGTGCCAGACATCCATGGTCCAGTGCGGATCTCGATTTCACGGGCGTCGTCTTCGATGGGGGGATTTCAGGGGCGTTCAGTTCTCCGGCGGCATGGTCAGCCTCCGGCATGCCGAGTTCCCCGGCGGCCCTGTCGGGCACCGTCGACCTTGGCTGGGCGAAGTTCTGCGGCACCGCTGTCATCTTTTAGGCACGAAATTCTCCGGCGGCATGGTTACCTTCCACGGCGCGAAATTCTCTAGCACGGACGTCGTCTTCGCCGGCGGCGAGTTCTCCGCTGGCTCGATCGTCTTCGGCGGCGCGAGGTTCTCAGGCGCCACGGTCGACCTTGGGGATGCAGATGACTGGTCTTATCCGCCCACCTTCGGCTTCGACTCGGCGAGCCCCATCCATAGTTGCGTTCCACGCAGCGACTCATCGCGAATTTTCCACAGCTTCGTCGTCGCCGCGGCGGGGCTCAGGGTGACCTGGCCGGGCCGGAGCCCGGCGCTCAGCGCCTTGTATGCCTTGGCCGCGACCCGAGTCGGCTCAAGTTAGCTATCTCATCTGGGATGGTCGCGCGGCGTGAAAATCGGGGCTGGTGCTGGTCGCGGCGGGCCGGGGCTGCTGCCGCGTCCGGGCCGGGGTTTGTGCCGCTGTGCGGGCGG
>Ga0306920_100001215_pt1 | contig 31932 bp, 27 predicted proteins | sample flu12Cox44000170_FD_204666 | JGI IMG/M metagenome (GOLD analysis project Ga0306920, IMG submission 204666) | Lab enrichment of tropical soil microbial communities from Luquillo Experimental Forest, Puerto Rico - flux4day.12C.oxic.44.000.170 (v2)... | ecosystem: Environmental > Terrestrial >...
AAACGGTTTGTCGCACTCGCCGGCGGCGAACGCATCATCTTCGACGGCGACGTCAGGGCCGTCGAGAACGAGGACCCGAAGTTCGCGCGCAAGGCAAGCGTTGCCGAGGACGCGGCGTGAAGGTTGTCGGGCTCCTGCTCGCCGGCGGGCAGTCGCGGCGCATGGGAGGGGGCGACAAGGCCTTGCGTCTGCTGGAGGGAATCCCATTGCTCGAGCGGGTCATCGAGCGGCTTCGGCCGCAGGTGGAAGCGCTCGTGCTCAATGCTAACGGCGATCCCCTTCGCTTTGCCCGCTTCGCTCTCCCGGTGGCCGCCGACAGCGTACCCGGCTTCGCCGGCCCGCTCGCGGGTGTGCTGGCCGGCCTTGACTGGGCTGTCTCGCACCGTCCGGATTGCCCTTACGTCGTCAGCGTCGCCACCGACGCACCCTTTCTGCCCGTCGATCTTGTCGCGCGGCTCGCCGAGGGGCTCGACGAGGCACGCGCAGACCTCGCCTGCGCCGCCTCGGGCGGCCGCTCCCACCCGGTCTTCGGGCTGTGGCCGGTACGGTTGCGCGGCGATCTCCGTCGAGCGGTGGTCGACCACGGGATTCGCAAGGTCGATCTGTGGACCACCCGCCATAAGCTGACAACCGTGCCGTTCGCCGACCAACCGGTCGATCCGTTCTTCAATGCCAATCGGCCTGAGGATTTCGAGACGGCCGCCGTGTTGCTGAAAGCCACTGCAGGCTGAGTTTCCCCCTACAAATCTCGGCCGCGTGGAGTTGGGTGCGGGCGTCGCCGCAGGACGCCCTGCTGACGTCGGCAAAGTTATCAGCAGCGTTTGAGCCGCGAACAGTTGGGTTTCACATGAGCTGGCAGGACATTGACCGCTTTTCTTTAGGATCTGCGTTCCACGGGGTTACCGGTCAAACTCCTGTGACGCTGCCGCCGAGGCCTGGTGCCGTTGTCGGACTTCTCGATTTGCGCGTGCTGGAGCTTCTGACGGCTCGCCTATGTCACGAGCTGATCGGACCAATTGCGGCGATAAACAACGGGGTCGAGTTGCTCACGGAGGAGCCTGTCCCTGGAAAGGGGGAGGTGGATCCGGACTTCGTGCACGATGCCATTGCGCTCGTCGGCGACAGCGCAAACCGGGCTACCAGCCGGTTAGAATTCTACCGGTTCGCCTACGGTTATGGTCATAGCGGGTCGGTGGTCGGCTCTCCGCCTAACGAACTCGCGAGCCGGTTTTTCGAGAAGACAAGAATCGTTTGTGATTACGGCGAGAGCATCCGAGTTCTGCCGCTCGACTGGCAGAGGCTGGCGTGCAACCTTCTGTTGATTGGAGTGGAAGCGCTATCCCGCGGCGGCTGCCTGGTCTTGACGGTCGGGCCCGAAGGTCTCAATCTCGAAGCGACCGGCGAATTCGCTGCACTGTCGCCGGAGACGAGCGCGGCGCTGAGGCTCGTGACACCCATTCCTGCGCTGACCTCGCGCTCGGTCCAAGCCTATTTCACCGGCATTCTCGCCGAAACGCTCGGTTGCCAGCTGGTCCGAACGGAAGAACTTCGGCGGCTTCGGCTGACCGTGGTTGCTCTCGCGGGCTAAGCTGCAGCCGAACCAGCGCGCTCTCCGGCGGCCCCCGAGCTCGCGGCAGGCGTCAGTGGTACCGGCGGTTCGACTGGGTCGCGCAATACATAGCCGCGCCCCCAGACGGTCTCGATATAATGCTTGCCGCCGGTCGCTTGGGTGAGCTTCTTGCGCAGCTTACAGACGAAGACATCGATGATTTTGAGCTCCGGCTCATCCATTCCACCGTAAAGGTGGTTGAGGAACATTTCCTTCGTCAAGGTGGTGCCCTTGCGTAGGCTGAGCAGTTCGAGGATGCCGTATTCCTTGCCAGTTAGGTGAACCGGCTGATCGTCGACCGATACGATGCGATTGTCTAGGTTGACGACCAGCTTGCCGGTCCGGATCGTCGATTCCGAGTGGCCTTTTGAGCGTCTGACGATCGCCTGGATCCGCGCAACCAATTCCCGACGATCGAACGGCTTCGTTAGAAAATCGTCGGCGCCGAAGCCAAGGCCTTTGATCTTGTGGTCAAGCTCGGCAAGGCCGGAGAGGATCAAAATCGGTGTGCGCACGCGTGCCGAGCGCAGGCGCCGCAAAACCTCGTATCCGTCGATATCGGGAAGCATCAGATCGAGGAGAATGATGTCGTAGTCATAGAGTTTGCCGATCTCCAGGCCGTCCTCACCGAGATCGGTCGTGTCGCAAATGAAGTTTTCCTTGCCGAGCATCATCTTGATGCTGGCCGCAGTTGTCGCATCATCCTCGACAAGAAGCACGCGCATTAGAACCTCCGGGTTCGGCCGGTAACGGGTACCGGCGGGGCCTTCGTTAACCAGGATTACCGACAGCGGTTAACAACTCGTTATTAGAGAGATTAAAGAATCGTGTTCGCGTTCTCCGGGTAGCCAGATTTGACCCTTTGCGGCACCCATGGGATAATTAATCAACGGTTTGGTAGGGGACCATATCGGGGTGTTCGTAAGGTTCTTCGCAGGATTTGAGGGCGGTCGATCTACACCTCTTCCCTATAAGTTGGTTTCGCTCGGTTTGCTGAGGGAGCTCGTGAGGCTCCCGGGCAGGAAACCTCCGGCAAGATCCCGCTTGGTTCCACAAGGGCGCGATCGAAAGGCCTGCCCCACTACCATTGAGCGCCGAGCGCTCGAACGTGAAAAGTGTCGAAGCCACAGGACCTCCTCTTCTCGCGGTTTGGCCCATAAAGATGGCTATCATCGGGCAAATTCAGGACGTGCAGTGTGAACCGCTTCACACTCGAAAGCGAATTCTGCCTGCCGGTCTCCCCTGCAACTGACGTCGGGCGAAACATTCCACACCTGCCAGCCCACCCGCGGCCGCCTATTTCGGCTGCACAGCCGTTTCCATAACGCGCAGGGCGTCAGTCGGCCGTCCGCCGGGATCGCTGCCCCGAGGGCAAATCCTTTTCGCTTGCGCGACGAGCCTTGTGATCATCAGTTTGGCGCTCGGCGTTCCGGAGGACAAAGATGGACTTGAAGCTTGTCGGGAAGACTGCGCTGGTTACCGGCGCGAGCATGGGGATCGGCCGTGCGATCGCAAAAGGGCTAGCCGCCGAAGGCGTTCAAGTCGCAGGGGTTGCCCGCCGCATCCATCTTCTCGATGAACTCGGGGGCGAGATCGAGCGGGGGCAGGGACCGCGCCCGCTGCTGATTACGCAGGATATCATGGCGGCGGACGCGGCAACGAAGCTTCGCGATGCCGCGCTTGCCGGTCTCGGCCATGTCGACATCCTGGTCAATTGCGCCGGCGGCAGCCGGCCGCTGCCCCTGGATGCGCCGGAGGATAGATGGGAAGAGGCGATCACCCTCAACTTCACCCGCCAGCGCCAGATCACCCACGCTTTGCTTCCGCAAATGATCGAGCGCGCCTGGGGCCGGGTCATCAACATCACCGGCAAATCGGAGCCCGATCGGCTCAACGCCGCCTTCTCCGCCAAGGCCGCGATGCACGCTTGGGCCAAAGGATTGTCGCGCGATGTCGGCAAATACGGGATCACCGTCAACTCGATCCCGCCAGGGCGGATCATGAGCGAGCAGATCCGCCGTAACTACCCGGAGGACTATCGCAGGAGCCACGCCGCAGCCGAGATCCCGGCCGGCGCTTACGGCGAACCCGAGGACCTAGCGGTGCTGGCGGTCTTTCTGGCCTCGCCGTTGGCGCACTACATCAGCGGCGCCGTCATTCCGGTGGATGGCGGCCTACGGCGCTACGCCTTTTGAGTCGCAGGGCCCCTTGCGTTCCTCCCGGCTGTTGTCATCGTGCGTCGGGGCGGCAGATGCCCCCGCTTCGGCCGGAGGCACCGGAGGTGCCGGATCTTGCGGGCAATCGGGGCGAGGGGTGGTACCGCGCCGCTCGAGAGGCACCCCGCAATTGTTCACGCGCTGTTCATCGGACGCTTTGTCGGATAGGCGCTCCTTCAACGTCCTCGCCTCTTGCGCCATGGCCAAGGACCCGGCGACGGTCAACGAGAGCGCCACGGCGGCTAATCTGTTCACCGCTTAAAGCGCCTTGCGAAGAGTTAGATTAATGCGGCATCGGCCGGTCAGCGGGTCGTCTCCGTCGGCGAGCAAGGCGACGCCGTGGTAGGTCAGCCGCGCCGGACCGCCCCACACGACGACGTCGCCGCTCTCCAGCCGAATGCGGCGGGGCCGGTCGCCGCGGCTTTTGCCGCCGAAGAGAAATACCGCCGGCAATCCGAGCGAAACCGAAACAATCGGCGCGGTGAAGTCTCGCTCGTTCTCGTCGCGATGCAGCGACAGCCGGGCCCCGGGCTCATACCGGTTGATCAGGCATGCGTCGGGTTCGAAACCGGCGAACCCGGCTGCTTGTGCTGCGCGAGCACATAGGTCCGTGAACGGCTCCGGCATCGGCGGCCAAGCCTGTCCTGTCATCGGGTCGACGAGCTCGTAGCGATAGCCTTTGCGATCCGTGACCCAACCGGCCGTGCCGCAATTCGTCATGGCTACCGACATCCGGAACCCGCCCGGTGTGATCATGTTGCGAAACGGCGCTGCAGCGGTGACTTCCGCCACCGCTGCAACCAGACCCGCTGCCTCGCGCCGCGCGAAGCCGCGCAACGTCGCTGCGCCCTCGGCGAGCCGTTCCCGTTCGGGCGGCTGGATGAAGGGCAGCGCCTGCGTCAGCCGCAGGCGACCGCGTAAAGGTCGCGGGCGCCTTCCGGTAGCCGGTGCTCGTGCCAGCTCCGGCCGCCATCCTGCGTGCCGAAAACCTGCCCGAAGCGCGAGACGCCATAAACCTGGTTGGGGTCGCGCGGATGGACCGTCACTGCCATCATCGTGGCCTCTGCCTTGACCCCGTGGTCGAAGCGCTTCCAGGTCTGCCCGACATCGTCGCTGCGGTAGATCGCCCCGTCGGTGCTGCGCGCCGCCGGGCTGAGGCAGGCATACATGACCTTGGGGTCGTGCGGCGAGACACGGATGTCGCGGCCGTAGGTCAGCGGCGAGAACCGGCCGATCTCCATATCCTTCCAGGTCTCGCCCTGGTTGTCGCTGCGGAAGAGACCCATACGGTTGGCCAGAAACACGGTGCCCGGTGCGGCGCCGCTGACGGCGAGCGCGTGGCCGTCGAGCATGCCCTCGATCTCGGTCTGACTGCCGATCCGGCTGCGATATTTGGGCTCCTCGCAAAAGCGGATCAAATCGGCGGTGCAATCTTCCCAGGTCTCGCCACCGTTGCGGCTGCGCATCGTGCCGTTGGCTTCGAGGGTCGCGTAGATGTCGTCCGGCGAATTGGGATCGACGTCGAGCCGCATGACCCGGCAGGCAAACCCCATGATCACGCGGTCGGGCAGACCCGGATCCGCCGTCTTGCGCCAAGTATTGCCGCCGTCGTCGCTGCGATACACACCCGGTGGCGAGGCACCGGCATAGACGATACGCGGGTTCTTTGGGTGGATGCAGACCGACCAGATATCGGCATCCCCCGGCAAGTTCAGCTTCTCCCAGCGGGTGCCGCGGTTGGTGCTGCGATAGCTGCCCTTGGTGGTGCCGATATAGACCACATCGGGGTTTTCCGGATGAACGGTGATCGCATGCACCTGAGTGTCTTCGGGCAAGCCGTTGGTGAGGTGCTCCCACCGATCGTCGCCGACGGCTTGACGGAAGACGCCGCCAAACGTCCCCTCCATCGAGCGCGCCGCGCCGGCGTAAACATGTGACGTAGCTGCCATCAACTCCTCCCTCGCCTGGATTGCGCCCCGGATCATACGCTTCTATTAGGGCTTGTCACAAAGGGATAAGGAGCGACCGATGAGCGGCACGGTGGTCACGGAACGGCGCAAGCTCGGCAAGGAGGGCCCGGAGGTCTCGGCGATCGGCCTTGGCTGCATGTCACTTTCCGGGGTCTACGGGACGAGCGACGACGCGGCGGGGATCTCGTTGATCCACCGGGCGATCGATCTCGGCGTCGACCACTTCGACAGCTCGGACATGTATGGCTGGGGGCAGAATGAGGAGCTGCTCGGCCGGGCGTTGAAGGACCGCCGCGACCGTGTCGTGATCGCCAGCAAATTCGGCCAGACGCAGCGCCCCGGCGGCGCCAACGGTGTCGACGGCAGCCCCGCCTATATAGCGCAGCCCTGCGAGGCGAGCCTGAAGCGGCTCGGTGTCGAGACCATCGATCTCTATTACCAGCACCGGGTCGATCCGGCGGTGCCGGTCGAGGAGACGGTCGGTGCGATGGCGCGCCTCGTCGAGCAAGGCAAGGTGCGCTTTCTCGGGCTGTGCGAGGCGCGGCCGGAGCGCGTCCGGCGCGCCCATGCGACCCATCCGATAGCCGCGGTCCAGATGGAGTTCTCGTTGCTCTATCGCGAAGAGGCGACCGAGACGCGCGAGCTGATCCGCGACCTCGGCATTTCTTTTTTCGCGTATGCGCCGCTTGGACGCAGCCTGCTGGCCGGTGTCGTCCCCGATCTCGCCCATCTCGACGCGGGCGACACACGCGGCCGCCATCCGCGGTTCATGGGCGACAATTTCGCCAAGAACCGCGCGCTCGTCGAAAAGATCGAGGCGATTGCCAACGAAAAAGGCTGCACTCCGTCACAGCTCGCCTTGGCTTGGCTCGTGGCGCAGGGCCCCGACGTCATCCCGATCCCCGGCACCAAGCAGATCGGACGGCTTGAGGAAAATCTGGGCGCGCTCGATGTGCGGCTGACCCCGGCCGACATCGACCGCATCTCCGCGGCGATCCCGATCGGTGCCGCCGCCGGCACCCGCTATCCCGAGGGCGGCATGCGCGGCGTGTACATTTAGAGACAAGGGAGCGGCGAGCAGCCGGTCGATCGGCCCGATAGGTTTGCTCGAAAAACAACGAAAATCGCGATGGCACCCCAGAAAAACGCTCGAGGCTTGTCTCAAATAGGCGTTATATCAATCCCTTAGGGAAAGAAGCTGCTTGCGGTAGAACAACGAATTTGGCATCGCTGATCAACGTAATCTGCACAGCTTTCAGGGAGGCAATAACAACGGATTAGGAGCTCTCGCAACGCTCGTCGACGCGTAAGACCGGCGGACTGGCGCGGGGTCCTCCGCCTCGGTGCCCGGGGATCGATCGGCAATGCCGTAGCAAGGTCGGCGCCGAGGCTCGTCGCATAGACGTGCTTGTTGGCCGCATCGACCAGCAGGCAGCGCGAATTTGGGGCTGTGGGGATGATCTGCCTCGACATCCCGTGGGTCTGGTGGAACCACCTGGAACGCATCTTCATGGCTGTCGACCACCTCGGGTGCCGCGACCTCCTGGCCACCTAAGAGCGGATCGCGGCCCTGATCCCTAAGAGTCTCATCCAAAGCCTACATGGCCTATTCGTTGGCAGCGGAGCGACCGCTTTCGAAGCCGACACCGGCCGGTCAGCCTTGCCGAGGGAACGCGTCTTCGTCCCCTGAAACTGACCTTGGATATGGGAGTGCCCTTGGGTCATGATGACCCAACCCCGCGCTTCGACAGCCCGGCCCTGGACAGGAGCGCTTCAACCGAAGGATGATCGGTTCGGACCCGCGGAGCGCGAACATGGATGTCGGGGGTTGGCTCGGAACTCTGGGCCTCGGACAGTACGAGGCGCTCTTTCGCGCGAATGAAATCGACGCCGACATCCTGCCCGAGCTGACCGACGTCGATCTCGAGAAGCTCGGCGTGCCGCTCGGGCACCGCAAGCGTCTCCTCAGGGCCATCTCCGGTTTGGCCGATGCCAACACATCGGCGGCGTCCGCCGCATCGACCGGTGCGCCGCCGCAGGATGCCGCCGAGCGGCGGCAGCTGACGGTGATGTTCTGCGATCTGGTGGGCTCGACGGCCTTGTCGGTGCGGTTCGACCCCGAGGAATTGCGCGAGGAGATCCGCGCCTATCAGAACGCCGTTTCCGGCGTCGTCGCGCGCTATGACGGCTTTGTCGCCAAATTCATGGGCGATGGGGTGCTGGTCTATTTCGGCTATCCGCGGGCGCATGAGGACGACGCCGAGCGGGCGGTGCGGGCCGGGCTGGAAATCGCCGCGGCGGTAACGCGCCTGGAGACCCGTGGAACGGAGCGACTCGCCGGCCGCATCGGCATTGCCACCGGGCTTGTCGTCGTCGGCGATCTGGTCGGCGAGGGCTCGGCCCAGGAGCAGGCGGTGGTTGGCGAGACCCCCAACCTGGCAGCGCGCCTGCAGGCGCTGGCGGAACCTGGGCAGATCATCCTCGCCGGCGCCACCCGCCGCCTGATCGGCGACCTGTTCCGGCTGCGCGACCTCGGGCGCCAGACGGTCAAGGGCTTCACCGAGCCGGTCGAGGCTTTCGCGGTCGAGGACGTCGCCGTAACCGAAAGCCGGTTCGAGGCGGCGCGCCGCGGGATTACCGAACTCGTCGGCCGGGTGCCGGAGAGTGCGATATTGCGCGACCGCCTGTACCAAGCCTGGGCAGGCGCCGGCCAGATCGTCCTCCTCTCGGGCGAGGCCGGCATCGGCAAGTCGCGGCTCGGCGCTCAGCTCGCCGTCGAGGTCGCGAACGAGCCGCACACGCGGCTGCGCTATCAATGCTCGCCCTATCACCGCGACAGCGTCTTGCACCCCTTTGTCGTGCAATTGGGGCGCGCCGCCCACCTCGCCGCCGAGGACCCGGCCGAGACGCAGCTCGACAAGCTCGAAGCCATACTGGCGCCGGCGCGCGTCGCGGAGACCGCACCACTCGTCGCTTCCCTGCTGTCGATCCCGACCGGCGAGCGCTATCCGCCGCTCACACTGAGCGCGGCGCAGCTACGCCGCCTGACCCTCGGCCCCGCTCGACCAGCTCGAAGCACTGGCGCGGCAGAAGCCCGTATTGATGCTGTTTGAGGACGTCCACTGGGCCGATGCGACCTCGCTCGAAGTGCTCGATCTAATGGTCGAGCGCGTCCGCGCCTTGCCGCTATTGATGCTGATCACCTTCCGGCCGGAGTACGAGGCGCCCTGGACCGGCCTCTCGCACGTCACCAACATCGCGCTCGACCGCTTGGCACCCGTCGAGGTCGAGACCCTGGCCGAGCATGTCGCCGGCCGGCCGCTCCCGCCCGAAGTGACGGCGCAGATCGTCGCCAAGACCGACGGGGTGCCGCTCTTTGTCGAGGAATTGACCAAGACGGTGGTCGAATCGGGCCTGCTCGTCGCGGGGCCGCAGGGCTGGCGCCGCGACGGGCCATTGCCGCCCTTCGCCATTCCGGCGACGTTGCAGGATTCATTGGCCGCACGTCTCGATCGGCTGGCTCCGGTCAAGGAGATCGCCCAGATCGGCGCCGCGATCGGCCGCGAATTCTCCTACCCGCTGTTGCGCGCGGTCGCCGGCCGCGACGAGCCGGCGCTGCGCGCGGCATTGGCGCAGCTCGAAGAGGCGGAGCTGCTGTTCCGCACCGGGGTGCCGCCTGATGCGCGCTACACCTTCAAACACGCGCTAGTCCAGGACACGGCGTACGAAACCTTGCTCAGGAGCCGGCGGCAGATCCTGCACCGGCAGATCGCCGACAGCTTGCGCGGAGAGTTCGCGGCGGCTGCGGCGGCCGAGCCGGAACTCGTCGCCCATCACCTGACCCAGGCCGGGCTCGACGAGTCGGCGATCGAATGGTGGGGCAAGGCTGGCGACCAGGCCTTGCGGCGTTCGGCCTTCAAGGAGGCCGCCGCCCATCTCGGCAAGGCGATCGAATTGGCGGACAAAGTCGCCGCAAGCGCCGGGTCGGCTCCGAGCCTCGCATCGGGCAGCAACCGGCTGCGCTTGCAGACCAGCCTCGGCAATGCGCTAATCCACGCCAGGGGATATCAGGCGCCGGAAACCAGCGTGGCCTTTGCGCGCGCCCGCGAATTGGCGAGCCAGATGGAAGACCCTGCGGAACGGTTTTCGGCCTATTACGGGATCTGCGTCGGGCATCACACGCGCGGCGAACCCGAGCCGTTGCGCGAAATGGCCGATCTGTTCCTGCGCGAAGCCACGGCCGGGCCCGATTGCCCCGAGGCCTTGATCGCGCACCGCATCTCCGGCTCCACCTGCTTTTATTTCGGCGACTTTGCCGGCGCTCATGACCATTTTCGGAAGACCATCGAGCTCTACGACCGAGCACGGCACGGCGATTTCGCCAACCGCTTCGCTCAGGATCCCCGCGTCTCGGCCGAGGTATTTGATGCCATCGCGCTGTGGGTGCTCGGGAGAGTCGACGAGGCTTTGCCGCTGGCCGACCGCGCCCGCGCCGACGCCGAGTCGGCAGCGCATGCTCCGACGATGGCCCATGTCCAGTACCTTAGGCTGCTGCTGGATCTCGTTGGGGGCGATCGGAAAATGGCTGCAGCCGACAGCCGAGCGCTGACCGATATCGTGTCTCGGTACGATCTCCCAGCCTTTTGGTCCGGCTACGTGGCACTTTTTCAGGGCTGGGCAAAGTGGTCCGAGGGTGCCGAAGAGTCGATGCTTGCCGAGATGCGATGCGGCGTCGCCATCGTTCGGGAGCAAGGTTATATTTGGCTCTTGCCCAGTCTCGAAGCGGCCCTGGCCGAAGCCGAAGCGGGTGCCGGTGACACTGATGCCGGGCTCCGGCGCCTGGACGACGCGCTCGCTGAAGCCGGACGCACCGAGCAGCGCTGGTGTGAAGCGGAGGTACACCGCATCCGCGCCGGGATTTTGCTGGAGCGCGATCTGGCCGACGCTGCGGCGGCCGAGCAGTCATTGCTGGCCGCGATCGCGATCGCGCAGTCGCAAAAAGCGCGCAGCTTCGAACTGCGCGCCGCGCTGTCTCTGGCGAAGTTGTATCGCGCGGCCAATCGCGAGGCCGATGCTCACGCTGTGCTGGCGCCGGCGGTCGAAGGCTTCCCGCCGACCCAACAATTCCCTGAACTCACCAAGGCGCAAACCCTCCTCACCGCCCTCTCGGAAAGCGATGTGGTGAAGAGCGCCACCGCGTTGCGCCAGCGGCGCCTTCAGCTCCAGACCAGCCTCGGCAATGCGCTGATCTGGAGCAAAGGGCATGGGGCGCCCGAGACCAGCGCGGCCTTTGCACGCGCCCGCGAATTGGCGAGCAAGGTGGAAGACCCGTCGGAACGGTTTTCCGCCTATTACGGTCTTTGGATCGGGCACTATTCGCGCTGCGAACCCGCGCCGATGCGCGAAATAGCCGAGCTTTTCCTGCGCGAAGCCACGGCACGGCCGAATCGCCCCGAGGCCTTGGTCGCGCACCGCATTTTCGGCCTCACCTGCTGGTATCTCGGCGACTTTAGTGCAGCCGACGCGCATTTTCAGAAGACGCTCGAACTCTGCGACCAGACGTGGCACGCCGATTTCGCCAACCGCTTCGGCCAAAATCCCCGCGCCGCAACAAAGAGCGACGACGCCCGCGCGCTGTGGCCGATCGGGCGGGTCGATGAGGCTTTACGACTAGCCGGCTGTGCGCTCGCCGACGCCGAGTCGGGCGCGCATGCTCCGACGTTGGCCTATGTTTGCCTATGGAGGGCGATGCTCGGGCTTTTGCGGCGCGACCCGGAAGCAGTGGCGGCCGACGGCCGAGCGTTGGCCGATATCGTGTCTCGCTACGATCTCCCAGCCTTTTGGGCCGGCTGGGCGGCATTTTGTCAGGGCTGGGCAAACTGGTCCGAAGGTGCCGAAGAGTCGAGCCTCGCCGGGATGCGACGCGGCATCGCCATCTATCGGGAGCAAGGCATGGTTTACCTCGTCCCCAACCTCGAAGCGGCCCTGGCCGAAGCCGAAGCGGGTGCCGGCGAGACTGATGCCGGGCTCCGGCGCGTGGACGACGCGCTCGCCGAGCTGGAGGTCACCGAGCAGCGTTATTACGAAGCGGAGATGCACCGCATCCGCGCGGAGATCCTGCTGAAACGGGACCCGGCCAATACCGCGCCGGCCGAGCAGTCTTTGCAGACCGCGATCGCTGTTGCGCAGTCGCAAAAAGCGCGGAGCTTCGAACTGCGCGCTGCGCTGTCGCTTGCGAAGCTTTACTGCGCGGCCAACCGCGACGCCGATGCCCACGCCGTACTCGCGCCGGCGGTCGAGGGCTTCCCGCCGACCCAACAATTCCCCGAACTCACCGAGGCGCAAACCCTGCTCGCGGCGCTAAACACTTAGATCGACGGTCTCCGACGAGCTAGTCATGCGCTCGGCGACGTCGCTCGCCGGTCAGCGAGCCGATCCAAACGAATGACCGGTCTTGGCGCAAAATTGTCATTGCCCGACACTCTGGTGAACGTCCGTTCACAATCCGATTTGCCGACCTTGGCCATCGTGTATAGGAAACCGGGGGTCCGCTGCATTCACGACATAGGCCCTCGTAAGGCGCCGCGGGCAAACGCCGGGCGACGCCTTAGGGACCAGCGGTTTCAGCCGCGTCCACTCCGTATCCCTCAGGTCGCTGGGGCAACCCTCGCCTGCCGCCGCTAAATCCGACGGTGCTCCTCCATCCACATGGCTGTTCACCACCGCAACGAGCCTTGTAGCCACGAATCACGTGATCCAGCGCCGCGCAACACGCTTTTGGGTTAGGTTCTAAATGGCTAGCTCTGGGCGGGTTTCCCGATCATACCGACCATGCTCGGCAGGCGGTTCGCGTAGTAGCGGCGCAGTATAATGATGATTACGGCTACGCCCGCTAGGGACTGCAGAATGCTGGCCGACAGAGACACGCCGAGCCCGGTCGCCAGTGCGGCGGCGAGCAGACCTGTGGCACCGCCCACATCCCAGCCTCCTTCGGTCGCGACGTGGAACCGAAGCGTGCACGGAGAGCGCTTTGCCATCGTGTAGATCGGCGTCATCAACGCCGGTATGTAGAGGCACTCGCCGAAAGCGCCCAACGCGTTCGCCAGGACAGCAATCGCGGGACGGCCGATTGCGACGGCGCGCAGCACGACGATCAAAGCGAATGTGCCGAAGGCATACCAAACTGCTTGCTTTCCACGGCCCGCATCGATGTGTCGTCCGAGAGTAAGACCGCCGACCGCGCCGACCACCGCGGCAAAGGCCAATGCCCCGCCATAAGCGAGGAAGTTCTCGCCAAGCGAGACAAACAGAGCGATTTGCCACACGAACACATATCCCGCGGCTACCCACCCATCGGCCACGAACAGCAGCATGCCGGGTACGGCAGCTCTGAACACTCCCGGCACCTGGCGGCCAACCTTTACCTGCGGGGTCCACAGGAGCGGCAGAGCCGCGAGCGCCGCGATGCCGGATGTTGCACCAAACGCCGCGCGGGGCCCAAACGCGACCAGCATCCATCCGGTCAGCAGCGGGCTCGCGATGCCGACCAGCGCCGCGATGGCCTCGCGCGCGCCGATTTGCTGACCGCGAACATCATCGTCACCGAGCGCGGCAAAATACGCGTGATATGTCGACCAATAGACTGTCCCACCCAAGGCCGCGATGGCGATGAGCCCGATCAGAGCCACCCCGACGCCACGAACTTCCGCCAGCAGAGGATACTGCAGAGCGCTCAGCACCGTACCGGCCACGACCATTCGCCGCAGGCCCCAACGAAAGGCGAAACCAATAACTACAGGACGGATGACGAGGCGGCCTAGCAGGATCAGCGCAAGCGACACAAAGACGCCCGGTACCGGGACTCCGGATTTCAGCAGATAGATCGCATAGAACGCGCCGGCGCCGGTCTCCACTATCCAACGAATTCCATAATGGAGATTGAGAAGGTTGATACTGCTGTTGCGAAAGAACGCCACCAGAAATGCCCTTACAAATGAACGGAAGAACCGACAGCTGCACAATTCTGCCAGACCACGATTATTGCGTGGCCGACAGTGCCGGAACGCCAACCCAAGTCAGTCGATCATCCACACAGGCAAGGCGTCCCTTCGAAAGAGGACCGATCTAATGGCTTCCCCGGCGGTATTCAACTCGGGGGCCGCAGTGCCTCGAATGGAGATGGCGTACGCCTCCAAATGTCGATTTCTTTCTCTAGCCCGAACCTTCGGTGTGAGGAGCGCAAAGCCGGGGACCTCCAGAACCGGACTGATTTGCCTGAAGAGATTCAAATCTTGGGCAAAAATGCTTTCACCGGACGGGCACGCGCGGACGGGACGCGCTGGTCGAGAAACTCATGGCCATCAACGTCGCGCCGACGCCCGCGCGATTTCGGACGCTCCCATACGACACCGGGATAGCCCTTAAGGGGGACAAGCCGGTTGCCTGTGTAGGCCCAATCCTGAAGCTCATCGATAGCCACGTGATAGCGCGGCTCGCGGCCAGTACGGCCGGTGAACAGCGCCCGCGGAATATTCACCATGTGAGGCGAGCGCTTGCGCTCGTAGAGCAGCGGCGTGCCGCACCGGGAACAGAAGCTTCGGGTCGACTCCGTCGTCGCATCCTCGAAGCGAGCGATGCTCCTTCGGCCCTTCACCACGCGGGCGCGCTTGCGCCAACAGCCGATATAGGTGGCATACGCGGCGCCGTGCGCACGACGGCTTGCCGCGGAGTGGTCGTGCCACGCCCAAAAAGCGGGAAAGTCGATCTCTAGCTCCACCGCACCGCAAAGGCAGCGGCCAGACACGCATCGGCCCGATAGGTCCGACGTGGCGCGTTCATTAAGGCTCTTCAATTTCATGCTCAACCCCGCGGCGAGGGATGGGTTTCCATCGGCAAGACGCGATCAAAAATTGCCGCAGCCGTCAATAAAGCCCCGGGCGAATTCATGTTCGGCAGCCGTCGCGGTCGAAATCGGCAGATAATGAAGCGGCAATGCACCCGGCTGGTCTCCCATTGGATCGCCAGCATCGGGCCAAACCCTTTGGGACGCATTCGCTATCCGGAACCACGGCTGCCGACATCTACCGCCGCATTGTCAAAGCCGACCAGATGGACGTCTAGTCTAATTTACCGGCGCAGAGCGGAAAAGCTCTACCCTTGGCCAGCATCCCACCCGTGCCAAGAACCGGCCTTGAGGCGCGATAGACATCTGCCAGGCCAAGGGCGGCATGCGCGGCGTGTACATTTGACTGAGCCAGCGGATGGCGAGCGCCTATTCCCTTCGCTGGGCCTTCTCTGCTCGGCCGATTTAAATCCCTGTTCGGTCGATTTTATTCCCTGCTCGGCCGTCTAGGGAAATCGCCGGCCTGATCGGCGAGATTACAATAACTTGCGGACCAGGATGGCGGCCCCAAACGCCGCAAAAGCGGGTTTTTCACCCTATTTTCCCGTTCATCAGCGAATACGAGGGCCCAGAAGAGGCGAAACTCATCGCAGGTCGACGATCTCGATCCAGTTGGGCTCCCGGCCCATCGAATATTGCTTCAGACTGGTCAGCGCGCCCGACTGCGGGTCGATCCGGTAGATCGTCATCGCATTGGAATCCAGTCCCACCGAAAGCAGGAAGCGGCCGCGCGGATCGATGTTGAAGCCGCGCGGTGTCTTCTCGGTCGGGAAATGCCCGATCGGCGATAGTGTCCCCTTCTCAGAGTCGATGCGATAGCCGGCAAGCGTGCTGGTCTTGCGCTCGCTGCCGTAGAGAAACCGGCCGTTCGGTGTCACGTGCAGATCGGCGGCGGCCGGTTGCTCCTTGAAATCGGCCGGCAACGCGTCGACGAATTGCAGCTCGGTCAATGTCCCGGTTGGCGTATCGATGGCGTAGGCGCCGATCGTGTCGGTGGTCTCGGTGATCAGGTAGAGGAAGCGCCCGGTCGGGTGCAACGCCAGATGGCGCGGCCCGGCGCCGGGCTTAGCGGGGACGATGCCGGGTCCGATCGGCGCCAGCGTCCCCTTTGCCGGGTCAAACTTCCACTCCATGACAGTGTCGGCGCCGAGGCTAGTCGCATAAACGTGTTTATTCGCCGCATCGACCAGGATGCAATGCGACTTGGCTCTGTCCGGGATTATCTGGGTGGTTTTCTCGACAACCATGCCGTTGTCGGCGATCGGGTTGATCGTCAGCTTGTTACCTGGATAGGAGGCGCTGAGCAGATACCGTCCGGTCCGGTCGGTGACGATGTAGGCCATGCTGTCGGCGAGCGGCGTTATGCCGAGATGGGTCAGCCGCCCGCTCGCCGGGTCGATTGCAAAGGTCGACACCGGAAAGGTGTCGCTGCGCAATGCCGCATAGAGGAACCGGTGATCCGGTGTTACCGCCATCGGCATGCTCGAGGGCGACGGCTTGTCGGTGCCAGGGACCGCAACCTTGTCGAGCAAGGTCAGTTCCCCGCTGTCACGGTTCATCGCGAGGACGTAGATTTCCTTGCTTGCGGCGTTCGACACGTAGACGACCGTATCCGGCATGGTGTCGGCCATCGCTCTGCCTCCTCCGATGAAGGGGCTGGGCAGAACCATCCCCCCGAGCCCCAGTGCCAGCAGTTGCCGGCGTGTCGGCGCGCTCATTCGCGTTGCAGCTGGCGGACGGCGCGCGCCGCCGGACGCTCGGCGCAGATCCTGAGCCAATCGGCGACCTTCGGGAAGGCGGACATGTCGATCTGCGCCGGCCGCGCCCAGGCGAGGATGCTGACAACATTGAGGTCGGCGACGGTGAAACGGTCCTCCACCAAGTGACCGGTACGACCGAGAACGCCTTCCAGAACCCCGAGCGGCCGGGCCAGGGTCTTCTCGGCTGCGTCCGCCGCCGCGGCATCGCGCTTATCTTCGGGGAGAACCGCGCGGTTCATCATGGCGGTCAGCACCGGGCGTTCGGCCTCGGTCATGCCCCAGAAGCTCCATTGCCAAGCCCTCGCCTCATCCTCGAGCCGGGTCGGATAAAGGCTGCCCGCACCGTATTTCTTGGCGAGATAGAGGTTGATCGCCATCGACTCCCATAGAATGAAACCGTCGTCGTCGATGACCGGAACATGTCCGTTTGGATTGAGCGCGAGATGAGCGGGCGTACGCGTCGCGCCGGTCGCGAAGTCGACCTTGACGTGCTCGTAGTCAAGCCCGAGCTCCTTGGCCATCCACAACACACGAGCCGCGCGCGAGCGTGCAACCCCATAAATCTTGAGCGCCATGACTGCTCTTTTTACCTACCTCAGATCCCGGCCGGCCGCGTCGCCGGCGAGGAATATGTTCCGGCTTCAAGAACATTGACAGCACCAGCGCCCCGCCGGGAGCGCGCGCGATGTGCCTGTTGCCCTTGGGGCGCCACACGTAATTGCCGGCGCGCACTTCGCCTTCGTCATCGACGAGACTGCCTTCGAGTACAAAGGTCTGTTCGATCTCTACATGCTCGTGCAGGGCCAGTTCGCTCCCCGGCTGCCAGCGAAAGAGCGCGGTCAGAAGCCCGGTCTCCGGATCTTCGAGCAACACTTTCATGTCGATCCCCGGGCACGGCGTGGGCTTCCACGGCAGGCTCTCAACCTCGACATAGCGCGAGGCCAGCGGGCCGAGCTTCTCGACCTGTTGCAAAAACGGAGTGGTGGCGGTCATCGGCTTCCTCCAAGGATTTATCGCCGATCATAGCGCAAAACTCAGATTAGCGGCCGCCCTGAGCGCTTTCCTAACGATATCTTGACTTTTTTTGGATTCATCCGCTCCGGGCGAGTGTGGCTCACAATTATGGAATGATGGTTGGCATTCCCGCGTTCATCCGTCCGAGAAACCTGTACGGATAAATCGCCGATGACGCGTGCGTCTAAGCTATTCATCGCTGCCGCGGCAGCCGTGCTCGCGATGGCGGTCGCAGGTCCCGTCGAGGCGGGGCATGAAGGCGGAGGCGGGCACGGGGGCGGCGGCGGAGGCGGCGGTTGGCACGGCGGCGGCGGCGGAGGTGGCGGCTGGCACGGCGGCGGCTGGCATGGCGGCGGCTGGGCCGGAGGCGGCGGTTGGCACGGCGGTGGAGGCTGGCATGGCGCCGGAGGGCATGATGGCGGCTGGCACGGCGGAGGCGGCTGGCACGGCGGCGGGGGTTGGCATGGCGCCGGATGGCACGAGGGTGGCTGGCATGGGGGTGCTGGCTGGCGAGGGACCTTCGCCTCGGCCGAATTCGGTCACGGCTGGGGTGGGTCAGGGTTTGTCGGCCGGGGCGGGGGCTGGTGGGATTGGCGTCCGGCGTGGGGTTGGAGCGATTTCGGTTGGGGATGGGGCGCTGGCGCCTGGGCGTGGGGCGGCCTGCTGGTCGGCGCGTCGTTCGGCGTAATCGTTGCTCCGCCGTTGATCGTAGCACCCCCGCCGATCTACATCGCGCCGCCGCCGATCGTCCTCGGACTGCCAGCGATCGCTCCGCCGCCGATCGCAGCAGGCCCCCCGCCACCGGTAGCGGCTCCTCCCGTTGCCGAAGCCCCGCCGCCGACCGGCGCGCTGCTCGGCGCAGCACTGCCGCCGCCGATCGTCGTGCTGCCACCGCCCCCGATCGTCGTTGCAGCGGCGCCACCACTGGCCATCTTTGCACCGCCCGCCTTCGCGCTCTTTATCGGTCCTCCCGTTCTGACCTTCGCGACCATCGGACCGGGCTGGTGGCACGGCGGCTTCATCACCGGCGGCTTTCACGCCGTCGGTTTTGCCGGGGGGCCTGTCGGCTTCCATGGCCGAACTTGGGGCTCGTCTCGCTGGGCGTGGGGCGGTGGATGGCGCGGCGGATGGCATGGCGGTTGGGGCGGCGGATGGCATGGCGGCTGGGGAGGAGGCTGGCATGGCAGCTGGGCCGGCCGTAGCTTCGGCGGTTGGCACGGCGGCGGAGGCTGGCGCGGCGGAGGCTGGGGCTGGCATGGCGGTGGGGGCTGGCACGAGGCTCGGATGGGCGGGGGTGGTTTCGGCGGCGGCCACGGCCGCTGGCGCTAAGGAGAGCAGATATGGTCACCTCATCCCTTGCACGCGGTGCCGCCCTGGCGGTTTTGCTAGCACCCTCCTTCGGATTGGCGCAATCGGCAGCTCCGCTTCCCCCGACGGCAGCTCCTGCAACGGCGGCCCCCACGGCTCCAGCTCCTGCTGCTGCGGCCTCATCGAGCGCCCCCGCGCCTTCCGCGGCGACCCAGGCCGCCATCGATCAGCGCATCCGCACATTGCAGTCGCAGCTCGGCATCACCGAGGCGCAGATGCCCCTGTGGTCCGCCTTCGCCCAGGCCATGCGCGACAACGCGGCAGCCACGGATGCGCTCTTCACGCAGCGCGCCGGCGCGGTCGCGACGATGAGCGCGCCTGACAACATGCACTCCTACGCTCAGATCGCACGCGCTTATGCCGACAACACCGAGCGCCTCGCGACCGCTTTTGACAGTCTCTATGCCAGCCTCTCGGACACCCAGAAACAGGCCGCCGACACAATGTTTCGACAGCAGGCGACCGCGGCCGCCCAGCCCCGTACCCGGCGCTGAGAGCGACTCGATCACGATCGGGCATGTCGGAACCGAAAATCTCTCTACCGACCGCAGGCAGGGAGGAGGTTGCGGCGAGAGCCTGTTAGGCGGCCGACACCCCCGTTTCTTGCTGCATCAGTGGAGCTGTCGGCGTCGCAATCGCGCAGAGACGCGCGCAATTATCCAAAACCGAGCGGCGGACTTACGGATGTGCGGGTCCACTCAAGCGCGCGCCATCCGCAAATTGTCCTGGCGTTTCGCCGCTGCCGCGGCCTTGGCGAAATCGTCTTCGTCGAAGCCGTAGAGCCGCGCGCCGCCGCCAAGAATTTTTCCGCCGATCTCGGGTGTGATGCTTGGGTTTTTCAGCACCCGGCTCGACACGTCGGGAAAGCTCGAGTCGAAATGCGGGAAATCGGTCGACACGCAGATATTGTCGGCTCCGCCCAACAGCTCGACGACCGAGCCGACTTCGCGCTCGCCGCTCTCGATCGCCGAGAAGCAGTTGCGCTGCCAGTATTCGAGCGGCGATAGTTTGAGGTAGGGTGCGTCAGCGTCGTGATGCTGGCGCAGATCCCATTCCATCCGGCCGAGAAGGCCCGGTACCCACCAGCTCTGCCCCTCGAGGAAGGCGACTTTGAGCCTGGGATAAAATTCGAAGATGCCGCCGAGCATAAGCGCGATCAGCGCCAGCTGCATCTCGGTCGAGTGGCTGGCGACATGGCGCATAAAACGGTTCTCGCCAAAGCGCGGCTCGATCGTCGAGTAGTACGACCCAGTCCCCTCGTGGAAACACAGCGGGATGTTGAGATCCTGCAGCATGCCGTAGAGCGGGTCCCAATACGTCGAATGCCAATACCGGCCATTCAGGTAATTGGGCCGCACGAAGGTCCCGACGGCGCCGTACTCCTTGACGCAGCGGTAAAGCTCCTGGCAGGCAAGGTTGACATCGTGCATTGGCAGCATTGCCGCCATCTTGAGCTGGTCGGGGCTGTGCTGGCAGAAATCGTGGAGCCAGTCGTTGTAGGCACGGCAGATGGCGTTGGACAACTGCGGGTCCATGTTGTCGCGGGCGAGGAATGAAAGCCCCGCTGTCGGGAACAACACGGCTATGTCGATGCCCTCCAATCGCATACCCATGACTTGGGCTTCCGCGTCGTAGCCACGCTCGACCGCGAACATGACATTTTTATTGGCGCGGGCACCGATGAGCGGCCCACGGGTGCGGTTATATTGCGAGATGTTGCCGTCGTTGCTGATCGGCGTCCCCTCGAAGAACCACAAGGGCCGCCCGCGCATCCCGGTGCTGCCGCCATCCATCCGCCGCTGAGAGGATGTGACCCGCGGCTTGAAGGCGGGATCCAGATGCTTATCGAAAAGGTCGGGCGGCTCCATGATGTGCATGTCGCAATCGACAAACCGGTAACCGTCTTTCATGCCGCGCTCCTTCGTTTCGGGTCTTGGCATCTGCCATTTTGCGAGACCCGAAATATTCCCAGGCTACCGCAGGTATGCAAGAGCCTACTGCACCGCCCTGAATGAACTTGCTCGGCCGGCTCCGGTTGACGTCGCGCAACATCCGGGCCCGAAACGTCGGGCTCGGTGCCCTGAATTGCGCCGGCCGTCATCGAGTTTTCCTGGAAACCCGGCCAAGCCTCGGCAATGATGCCCCCCAACCCTTGGGAGGGAGCGATGGCGAAAGGCATCCTGGTCGCGGCGATGGATTTCTCGGCCGCCCCGGAAGACGAGTTTCACGACTGGTACGACCTCGAGCACGTCCCGGAACGGCTGCGGGTCCCCGGTTTTCTGAACGGCGATCGCTGGATCAGCACGACGAACCCGAAGATCTCGGTTGCGACCTACGATCTCGACAATGTCGGCGTGCTAAAGAGCCCGCCCTATCTGGCGGTCGGAGGCGAAAATTCCTCGCCGTGGACCAAGCGCACCGCCCGCTTTCGCAAGAGCGTGATGCGCTATGAGGGTGAGCAGTTGTTTCCTGGGGATCGGACGGCACCTTCGGGGGCCGCCGCTCTGTTTCTCATCGCGATGAACATCACCCCCGAGCACGAGAGCGACTTCAACAAGTGGTACAACGAGGAGCACGTCCCAGCGCTTGGTGCGGTGCCAGGCACGTTGCGCGCTCGCCGCTACCGCGGCACTGGCGCCACGCAACGCTACCTCGCGCTCTACCATTCTTCGTCGCCTGAAGTGAGGAACTCGGCCGAGTGGCGCAAGGCCGCCGATACGCCCTGGACACACCGTTTGCGGCCGCATTTCCGCGATGTCGTGCGGTTCGACTGCCTCCGATATACCCGCGCCCGGTAGTATGGATATCGGCTTCACCGAAGAGCAGGAGCTGCTGCGCGCAAGCGCTCGAAGGTTTCTCGAAAACGAATGCCCCTCTGCCTTCGTGCGCCAGCGCATGGCGGAGCCCGAGGCGATGACCGAGGTCTTTTGGCAAAAACTCGCCGAGCAGGGCTGGTTCGGTATTCTCTACCCGGAGGAAGCGGGCGGTAGCGGGCTCGGCCTCGTCGACATCGCCGTACTGATGGAGGAGATGGGTCGGGCAGTCATGCCAGGCCCGTTCTTCTCAACTGTCTTGCTCGGCGGCGCAGCAATCCTCGAGGCGGGCTCACAAGGCCAACAGCAGGAATGGCTGCCGCGCATCGCGGCCGGCGCGGCCAAGGTTAGCCTCGCCTGGACCGAGCCCAACGCACGCTGGGACGCGACCGGGATCATGGCGACCGGCCGCGAGATGGCGGCTGGGTTCGCCTTGTCCGGAATCAAATTGTTCGTGCCCGATGCCCATTTGAGCGACGCGCTGGTCGTCGCCGTGCGCACCCGGGACGGTAGCACGATGGAGGACGGCGTCAGCCTGTTCCTGGTGCCGAAGGACACCCCGGGCCTCGCCGTCACACTGCTGCCGACGATCGACGAGACCCGCAAATTGTGCGAGGTCCGGCTCGACAATGTCGCCTTAACACTCGCGGCGCTCCTCGGCGACAAGCACGGCGGCTGGCCGGCATTGGCGCGGGTGCTGGACCGGGCAACGGTGGCGCTCTGCGCCGAGATGTGCGGCGGCGCCCAGCGAGTGCTCGACATGACCACCGCCTACGCCAAGATCCGCAGCGCTTTCGGCAAGCCGATCGGCAGCTACCAGGCGGTCAAACACCGGGCCGCCGACATGCTTGTCGATGTCGAGAACGCTAAGTCGCTGACCTACTACGCCGCCTGGGCGATCGACGAGGGGCTGACCGAAGCGCCGCTTGCCGTATCGATGGCTAAGGCTTATGCGTCGGACGCTTACCGGAAGGTCGCCGGCGCCGGGATCCAGTTGCACGGCGGCATCGGGTTCACCTGGGAGCACGATTTGCAGCTCTATTTCAAGCGCGCCAAGGCCTCTGAGGTCGCCTTCGGCGACGCCACCTGGCACCGCGAGCGCGTCGCCCGAATGCTCGCCCCTTAGCCGCCGTCAGAAGACGACAACCGGATTGATCTCGCCCGTCCGATCGTTATCGAACAAGGCGGTGAGCCGTGGGGGCATGCCATGGAGAGACAAAATAATTTCGACGCGCTGCGTCTGGTCGCCGCCGCCTCGGTTGTCTTCTCGCATTCCTTCTTGATCACCGAGGGCACGCAGGACCACGAGTGGTTGATCTGGTTGACCGGCAACCAATCGATCCTTGGCCTCGTCGGCGTCTTTGTTTTTTTTGCGATCAGCGGCTTTCTGGTAACCCAGAGCTTCGAAGAGACGGGCGATCCCTGGCGATTTCTCGCCAAACGGGCCTTGCGCATTTTTCCGGGTCTGCTCGCCGCCACTGCGCTGTCTGCTTTCGTGCTGGCGCCGTGTGTCACTACTCTGTGGCCGAGCGTTTTTCTGCTCCGCCCGGAGCCTTACGAGTACGTCATCGGCAACACCCTGCTCGATCAGACCGTGCACGAACTGCCGGGTGTCATGTTCGCCAACAATCCGGTCGGGCTCGAGATCAACGGCTCATTGTGGACCTTGCGCCTCGAGTTCACGATGTACCTGATGGTGCTAGTGCTCGGCGTGCTGCGGCTGCTGACGGTACGTTCGGCGCTGCTTCTGATTGCCTTCGGCATGATTTGTCTGCACTTCAATATGCTTGACGAGCTCGAAAAATGGGGCTGGTTCTTCCAGTTGTTGAGCGGGTGGGGCTGGCTGGTCGGCTTCTTCGCCGCCGGTATGGTCTTCTACAAGCTACGCCACACCCGCATCTTCGACGGCCGGATCGCGCTGTTGGCATTCGCCGGTCTTGTCCTCAGCGTGCCATTGCGCCAGTTCATTCTTTTGTTTCCGCTCTTCGGCTGCTATCTCGCGCTCTGGCTCGCGCTGACGCCGCGCCTGCCGGTCATCCGGGCGGCGCGCTTTGGCGACCTCTCCTATGGCATCTACATCTATGGCTGGCCGGTCGAGCAAGGAGTGATCTGGCTGTTAGGCGGCAGGGCGGTGTGGTGGCAAGTGTTCCTGCTAGCGCTGCCAACGGCGGCGGCGATCGCCTTTCTGTCTTGGCACCTAGTCGAGAGCCCGGCCCTCCGCCTAAAGCCAAAGACCAGGCGTTCCTCGATGACGCACCGTCGAGACGCTGGCGTCGAGGTCAGCCCCGCCGTTAGTATGGCTTCGACTGGACAAATCTGAGGGAGGGGCGGGAATGCGGATATATAACCTCTACACCGACGCAAATGGCCAGTCGCACTTCCGGGATATTGAGGTCGAGTGGGTCGAGGAGACGCGCTCGGGCAAACTATCCAAGCGTTTGCCGGCGACCGGAATCATTTTCCGCGAAGTCCCGCCGACCTACGACCTCGATTGGCATCCCGCCCCCCGGCGACAATACATTATCAATCTCGACGCTGGCGTCGAGATCACCGCGAGCGATGGAGAGGTCCGCAAGATAGGAGCCGGCGAGGTGTTTCTGGTCGAGGACACGACCGGCAAGGGTCACCTCTCCAAGGCGATCGACGGCAAAATCCGCAATTGTATCTTCGTACCCATCGAATGAAGGGAGCGCCGACATGAAGCTACTGTTCTTTGACGACTACAAGCTGGGTGTGCTGAAGGGCGACCGCGTCGTCGACGTGTCGTCGGTCGTGCGCGATATCCCGCACACAGGTCCCGGCAACCTGATCAATGGACTGATCGCACGGTTCGACCAATATCGCGCAAAGCTCAATGACGCCGCGGCAAGCGGCCAGGGTGTCGCGTTATCGTCGGTCCGGGTCCGTCCGCCCTTGCCAAAACCGGACAATATCGACTGCATGGCGGTCAATTACATGGAAGACGGCACCCGCAGCGCACCGGCGCCGATCAACGCGTTCCAAAAGACGGCGAACGCTATCTGTGGACCAGGCGACACAATGATATTGCCCGATGCGCCGGCGACGATCTTCGAGGGCGAGGCAGAATTGGCGCTCGTGATCGGCAAAAAGGCGAGCAACGTGAAAGCGGCCGACGCGATGGACTACATCTTCGGCTACACCTGCTTTATCGACGGCTCGGCGCGCGGCCTGCCGGCTCCCGGCTTTTTTGCCATGAAGTCGCGCGACACCTTTGCGCCGATCGGGCCGTGTATCGTGACCAAGGACGAGATTCCGGACCCGCAGAAACTGCAGATCCGCCTCTCCAACAACGGCACTTTGATGCAGAACTTCAACACTAGCGACATGGCGCACAAGATCCCGCGCTGCATCGAGTGGCTGAGCTCGATCCACACGCTCGAGCCGGGCGACATCGTCGCCACCGGCACCAATCACCGCGGGCTCAACCCGTTTATGGACGGCGACAAGATCGAGCTCGATATCGAAGGCGTTGGCCGGCTCGCCTTCAACGTCAAGGACGAGCTGAAGCGCAAATGGGATCGCCGCACCCGGCTGCAGATGCACGAAGCGGCGGCACAGAAGACACCCGGCGCCTATCCGGACATAACGCCGCAATTGACCGGCAAATACGCGCCCGCCGCGCGCTGACCCCGGCCCCTCCCTCTGGCCCTCTCCCCGCTCGCGGGGAGAGGGAGGACATCGTTAAAGGACGATTGATCATGACCGACGGCGGCTTTGCCTACAGCCACCTCTTCGCCAAGAACCTGCCGCCGTCGGCGCCGCGCTGGACCGGGTTTCCGAGGTACAACTTCATCGGCGGGCACAACGATCCGGCGCGCATCCCGGCCGCGGCGCTCGCGGAGGCTGCTACTGCCGTGCTGCATCGTCGAGGGGCCGATCTGGCCCTCTACAATTTCGACGGTCCGCAGGGTTACCTCGGACTGCGCCAGCTCGTCGTCGACAAACTGGCGCAGCGGCCGGCGATCAACTGCACAACCGACGACGTGCTGATCACCACGGGCTCCGGTCAGGCCATCGACCTCGTCAACGGCCTGCTGCTCGAGCGCGGCGACACGGTGATCCTCGAAGAATTCACCTATGGCGGCGCCCTGACCAAATTGAAGCGCCTCGGCGTCAACATCGTCGGCGCGCCGCTCGACGACGAGGGTCTGAAGATCGACGGCCTCGCCCAGATTATCGAGGATCTCGGGCGCAACGGGATCCGGCCGAAATACGTTTATACGATCCCCACCGTGCAAAACCCGACCGGCTCGATCCTGCCACGCGGTCGCCGCGAGGCGCTGCTGGCCTTGACCCGCAAGCACGGTGTCCCGGTCTTTGAAGACGAGTGTTACGCCGACCTGACCTGGGAGGGCGCAGGTCCGCCTTCGCTCTATGCGATGGACCCCCAGCGAGTCATCCATATCGGCTCGTTCTCGAAGACCTTGGCCCCGTCATTGCGGCTCGGCTACGCGGTCGCCGTCCCGGAGGTCATGAGCCGGCTCGTTGCGTGCAAACGCGAGGCCGACAGCGGCACTGGCGCGCTCGACCAGATGGTCGTCGCCGAATATTTCTCCCAGAATTTCACCAAGCATGTCGGCGGTTTGACGCAAACACTGCACGACAAGCTCGACACGATGGTGGAGGCCGTCGAGCGCGAATTCGGCACCGCGGTCGAAAAGGTATGGAAACCGAAAGGCGGCATCTTTCTGTGGCTGAAGCTCCCCGACCGGATTGACGTGACCAAGCTCGTGGCACCCGCCACCAGGGCCGGGATTGTCTTTAACCCGGGTCCCGAATGGTCGTGCAATCCGGGCGTCAGCAAATCGCATCTGCGGCTCTGCTTCGCATTACCGTCAAAGGACGACATCCGGGCCGGTGTCGCCGCCTTTGCGCGCGTCTGCTTCGAGGAGACCGGCATCCCCGAGCAGAGCGCGAACATCCGCCGCGCCGCCGCGCCGGGGTAAAACGAACCGCGTAACGTTTCAAACTACGGAGGGATCAATGGCTCTGACACTGGACGAGGCCAATCGCATCGTTCGCGGCGCCATAGCGAAGGCGCAAGAGCTCAACATCAGGATCAGCGCTGCGGTCTGCGACAGCGGCGGCCGGCTGATCGCGCTTCAACGCATGGACAGCGCAATCTGGGCGAGCGCCTATGGCAGCCAGGGCAAGGCTGTCGCTTCGGCCGCCTTCGGGCGGCCGAGTGGTGAATTGACCGAGCGTGCTGACCAGCCGACCCCGCGCGGCATTGCCGCGGCCTCGGGCGGCCACATGATCATGGGCCAGGGGGCCGTTCCGATCGTGCGCAACGGCATCGTCGAGGGTGCTTGCGGCGTGGGCGGTGGTACCTCGCAGCAGGACGAGGACTGCGCCCGCGCGGGTGTCGCACAATTGTAGAGACGTTCCCTGCCGCACAGGGAAAGCCCGGGAAAAAATTTTTTCTTGGCGCCCCCGGCACAAAAAACTGTGCTTGATCATAGTCTTGCGCACGCCGCTCGGCAAAAATCGACGGCGCGGCAGGGAACCGGCAGGGAAGCCGGCTATCACGCGCTCGTTGCTATCATACCAATAAATTGACAATTACGCCATGACCTTGCGATATGGGCGTAACTTCGCCGCAGCAAGAGGGCTGCGGCATCGCCCTCGCGCGGCTGAACACCTCGTCATGATGTTCCCGCTGTGGCACGGGACGATGCCGGCGCTTCGCAAAACCTTTATCGACCAGGTAATGCGCGGGTGTCGCCCTCGAATACCGCACGCGAGGTTCTCCGCGCGGCGCTGGGCGCTCCGCGCGGCTCGTCGCGCCGATGGGGATGGCACGGGAACTCCGTCCGGATTAGGGAGCTCCTTGGCGCTCGAGGGTCGGCCGAAGGCGCCTCCTGCGAGCCAGATCGAGCCCCGACCGCAAAGCGCGTTTTAATGCCCCTTTCTGCTGCTCGATTATATGCGAGAAACCAATCGCCACCCCGAGAGTGAGCCCGAATACCAGCAGCTGATGTATCGGGCGGCCGGCCGGGCCGGGGATCACGGTCCCGAAGAAGTTTAAAAGCGGTACGTGCAGCAGATAGAGCCCGAACGTCGTTCCGGCGAGAAATCGGATCAGGCGCTGCGCCGCGGCTCCAGGCATAGGCAGCGGAGCGTTGGCTAGACCTAGGATGAAGAGTGCAACGAGCGCGCCGATAATGTAGTCGTAGGCCGAGTAGCTGTTTGGGACCCAGGATGCCCAGGACGATACTGGATGCTGGAATAGATCTTCGCCACCGAAAGCCTCAAGCCCAGTCCACGCCGCTACGGCGCCGAGCGCGAGCGGGGCTCCGCATCGCCTCGGCACGACCGCGCGCCATCGCCACGCCGACATGCCCATCAACCAAACCGGAAAGAGGAGCAGGATCTTTGGTCCGGCCAGCAGGGCGGCCGCGGTGAGCGCCACCATCCGGCGTCGCCCTTGCAGAAACGCGGCCAGGCCGAAGAGGACGTAGTACCAAGCCTCATAGTTGAGCGTGCCAAAGGGCAGGGCGGAACCCGGGGGCATATCCAATGTCCAGCTCTGGCCAAGAAAAACCAACGAGAGTAGGTACCCAAGAGGAACGTTGATCGGGCCGCGCAACATTGGCGGTAGGGTTTCCGGTCCGTATAAGCGGGGATCGATCGCCATCGCGATGTGGTCGAGCAGTGCAGTTACGATAAACGCCGGGACAATCACCGAATAGAGCCGGGCGGCCCGGCTCAAGGCGTATTCCTCAAGGGTCCCTTCCCTCGTCTCGGTGACCCAGGCGATGACAAAACCCGAAAGGACGAAGAACACAATCACCGCCGTATGGCCGTAGGGCTGCATCTGCCAGAACAGGCCGCCGCTGAAGCGTCCATCAGCGTAATGAGCCATGAACACGGTAAACGCCGCACCGAAGCGCAACGCGTCGAGATAGAGCGAAAGCGCTTTTGTCATGCTGACCTGTTGTTATCAAACCCCTGAGTTTCAAGCGAGATCACTATAATTCCAGAGCACCGCGATAATGAATGCCAGGGTTGGCGGCGACGATCTCGCTCGTCCCGGCTTTCGAAACTATAAGCGATGCCGCTGTAAAATAAATGACTGATACACTTCCACCTACTACTAAACAGCGGCCAACCCTTTTCGGGCTGAAGCCGGTAGATCTAATTCGGTCGAGCCGCAACATAAAATTGCGTCCAGAGCACGCCGGTCAATCCGGTGCGGTTCAACATCCGTTCGCCAACGATCGCGCAACGCAACCCCATCTCTCCCAGGAATTCGGCGACTAACGGCAGATATAGCCCGCTTACGTGGCACTCGCGCAAGACAAATCCTGCATTAGAGAGCTGCGCTCTAGCCGCTCTACCCGTTAAAAGATTGATATGCCCGGTCTCCATAATGGGTTCTCTATAAACGAGACGCACCAGCTCGATAATCCCCGGCAAGAACGCGATTTTCGAAGCAAGCTCCAAAAAACTGTATTTTTGCGGTGTCGAAAGGATCAATACTCCATCGGGTTTCAATATACGGGCAATGTGCGCTAGCGCGCCCGCCGAATTCGGAATATGCTCGATGACCTCGGAACATAAGATCAGATCGAACGAACCGCTCGGAAACTTGGAATTTACGATATCATCTTCGACAACGTCGATGTTTGGATGGCTTTGGGCAAGAAACTCGGCTTGGGTCAGGAACGCCAACTCGACGTCTGCCGCGACGACCTTGCTGAATAAGCGAGATAAAGCTTGCAAATACACACCTGAGCCGGGGCCGATTTCGAGCGCACACCCCATTTTTACGGTCTTGTGACGAGAAATTGCCTTCAGAATCCAGTCCCGTCGGGAAGTATGAAGCCAGCGACGCGTTGGGTTCTTGGACGCGTAGAGTGTCTGCTGCAGCTCTAGCAGTGCGTGATCAGACACGGTTGTCGACAGTGGCTTTGACATCCCGGCCCGCCGTATGCTCGACCACCGCCTCATCCGTCTCCTGGTAGGTGTCGGCCGACAGCGAAGGACCGGTAGTCTCGGCCGGTCGACCCGGCAGCATAGCATCCACGAAGTACAGCGGGCGACGTTTCGTTTCGTTAAAGACACGTCCCACGTATTCGCCGATTATGCCCAATGACACAAGCTGCACGCCACCCAGGAACAAGATGATGACCAACAGCGATGGATACCCGGCAACCGGATTTCCAAAAAAAATTGTGCGGCCGATCATGTAAGTTCCATAGAGGATGGCAAAGGTTGCAGTAAATAGACCGAGATACGTCGCTACCTTCAATGGCGCTATGCTAAATGACGTTATGCCTTCGAGCGAAAGGTTCCAAAGTCTCCAATAGTTCCATTTGCTGTTTCCGATGAACCGTCGGTCGCGCTGGTAAGGAACCGCAATCTGGCGAAAACCTATCCAAGCAAACAAGCCCTTCATGAAGCGATGCTGCTCGCGAAACATCTTGACTGCGTCAACCGCTCGCCGGCTGAGCAGTCGGAAGTCGCCAGTGTCTACCGGGACCGACTGCGCGCTGACCGCGTTGATGACGCGGTAGAAACCGAATGCGGTGGCTCTCTTGAACCAGCTTTCGCCCGCACGGGAACACCGTTGAGCAAACACGACATCAGCCTGACTCTCGCGCCAGCGTTTGATCAGGGTCGGAATGAGTTCGGGCGGATCCTGCAAATCCGCGTCGAGGATGATGACGGCTTCGCCATGGCTGTGATCGAGCCCAGCGGTCAGTGCTATTTCCTTACCGAAATTCCGACTGAGATTGACGATCGAGATGGTGGGATCGCGTTCGCGCAGGGATCGCAGGATCGCGAAGGTACCGTCGCCGCTGCCGTCATCGACGTATATAACCTCGCTCCTCTCCGCTAACTTCGCGCGAACATCCGACAGACGTCGATCGAATTCGGCAATCCCGTCGGCTTCATTATACGCCGGCACGACGATGGAGATCAGGTCTTGCGGGATGCCGAGGGAAGTCATTTCATTGATGTTGGAGCGATACCTTTTGGGCCGGTCGTGGCGGAGCCAGCCAACCCCGTTTGCGCGACGATATCCCGCAAAAGTAACCCCGACGAAAATTTAACAAGTGTTACCACCGCAGCAGGAATATTCAAGTCCATTTGCGATCCGTCCCCGTCCACAGGTCGTAACTTTCGTGCAAGGATCAAGCGCCGGAGACTACCGCAGAGTATTATACACCATCCGCCACTTGTCAAGCCGGCGCTGGCACTCGGGAAGCCAGCAACAACGGTGCGTCGAAAGGCTCGACACAAGCCGCAAATCGCGTTTCACTCTCCTTATTCGGTCCGGGTCTATTCCGGTTCCCCGATCCGGAAAAGGATAGGCCTAAATACAACATCTTGCGGTCACGAACTACACAAATACATCATGCCAAAATTTTGTAAATCGTAAGACTAGGCCTTCGGCTCCGCACGGCACCCGTTGCACTCGGACACCGATGCTTCGGCGGCCCGTAGCGGCGGACAATCGCGCACGCACTCGGGCATCCGCGCAATGCCGAATTGGAGGGTCTTAGATTTGTTGATCGACCTTTCATTTCTCTACCCGCTCTATTCCCTCGATCCTCGAGCGGTCTGGAAGGGCCAGTTTGCGCTCCTCCTTATCATCGGGGCAGCGGCAGCAGTGATGGTCGTACCCCTCAACCCTGAATCGCGCGGCGTGCGCTGGCTCAAAATTTGCGGTGTTGCTGGCATTTCGGTGATGGCCACCGTGCAACTTGCCGTTCTCATCCGGTATCTTTTCTACCCGAGCTATCTCAATCACGCGGAGGCTTTAGTTGCCGCGGCGTCGTGGCTGGGCTGGGAGGGCTACCCGCTCTACGCACGACTGGGTGCGGGTGACGTTTATGGGGCCCAATACGGACCAGCACTTTTCCAGGTGACCGGTTTCTTTCTCTGGCTTCTTGGGCCGTCAATCGGTGCTTCGAAGATACTTGGCCTGACGGCTTTTGCTCTATCGCAGGTGCTGTCCTTCGCGACCCTTCGCCGTTCCGGCGCTGGTGTTGCGGAGGCACTAACGATGACGGGTGTGCAATGCTTGGTGCTAGGCGGGTTCACCGATCAGGGTTTCGTATCCGGTGTGCGCTCAGATGCACTACTGTTTCTTGCCGCGCAGACCGGTGTTCTCGCAGCCACTGCTGCGCCCACGATGCTCACGGCGGGAGCACTTGGTCTGCTTGGCGGTATTTGCGTCAATATCAAAATCCATGGCGCCCTCTATATTCTTCCAGCCTTTGTGTATTGTCTGAATCGATCATCGGGCA
>Ga0306920_100001216_pt1 | contig 31923 bp, 23 predicted proteins | sample flu12Cox44000170_FD_204666 | JGI IMG/M metagenome (GOLD analysis project Ga0306920, IMG submission 204666) | Lab enrichment of tropical soil microbial communities from Luquillo Experimental Forest, Puerto Rico - flux4day.12C.oxic.44.000.170 (v2)... | ecosystem: Environmental > Terrestrial >...
TTCGCTTGGGCGAAAGGCCGTGCCAGCGGATCTTGCACTCCGCCTTCGAGTTGTTCTTTCTCAGGAGTTGGCCAACGCACGCCGGTCACGCTGGGAGATGCGGCGCGTGCGCTGGCAGAACGCGGTCAACGCATTCATGGTTCCTGCCACGGCTTCGGTGGTCACAACCCTGATCATCTTTGGCCTTCTCATCAGCTTCTTGGTTCCGGCACAACTGACGGCCTCGAATGATGTGCCTACCATGCTGTACACGCCACCGCAACTCCAGTTCACGCCCTTTGAGCTGGGAATGGGTAATGCCACCGACTCCCTGGTGGTGGAAGCGTATGTCGGTGCCGATGGCCGTGTTCTGGATTACCGCATCCTCTCCGGCGGCGAAGATGAGCGGATTCTGTCAGAACTAAAGAACATGTTGATCTTCACTACCTTCCATCCGGCAACCAGCTTCGGGCGGCCAACTGCGGGTCGGGCCATTCTGACGTTTTCCAAGATTCAAGTGAAGGGCTAAAGGCCAATTGGTCCTCTAGGAACGAACCGGGCATCAGCTGCTTGAGGGTGCCCGGATTTACTCGCGCGGGAGATCTCGTTTGACTCGACAATGCGCAACCCGTTGAGACTTCAGCCATGGACGACATGCCTGGTATTCCTTGGACTGAGCGGCGTAACGTCCTAACGTCAAACAATCACCCGGTTCGAAGGTCTTGAAACCCGAGCTGTCGTGCAATCGAAGGCGCTCATGATAACTCCGCAGTAATAAACATGGAGGAGCCGAAGATACCTTCTCTCCAGTCAGACCATGCATTTGCATGCTCCTCGCCTCCCCTCGTAAACTGGAGAAACTGACTCTTTGCCTTCCAGGTTTCAGGAGGCTCTTCTGAGCTCTTCTTTCCGCTTACTCTTACTGCCGCTTCTGGTGGCGGCGGCTTGTTGCGCCGAAACCGGCCAGAACCGGGCGACTCTCGACGTCAGCGAAACACTGTTCAGCGCGGTTTCAGCCATTAATGTGTGCGGGTACGACCACGAGTTGCAGTCGTCTTCACCGACCCGGTCGCAGGTTCGAAGTGAGTTGGCGGAGGCCAGCAAGTCACCCGAGGTCGCCAAGGTTGCGAGCGAAATGTGCAACTTTTATCACGACCACCGGCAGAGCGACAGCGGTCACGAGCTGGCGCAGTACGTTTCCCTGGCGCTGAATCTTGGGAACCCGCCGGATTTCACGCCCCAGCATGCCGAAGCAGATATGCCCCCGGACGCGATTTACGTGCTGGGTTTTGCTCCCTTGCTGAAAGAGTATTATGCCGCGGCGAAGATGCACCGGATCTGGCTGAAGCACCAGCCGGAATACTCTGCTTTGATTGACCGCTATCATGAGCCGGTGGCAAAGATGATCAGCACGACAGACAATTACCTGCGGATGCCAGTCTCAGGGTACGCCGGCCGCACCTTCACCATTTATCTTGAGCCCACGTGTGCGCCCGGACAGGTCAACTCCCGCAACTACTATCAGGATCTTTTCTACGTAGTGGTTGCCCCCGCCGGAAACGACATTCACATCGAAGCCATCCGCCACACCTACTTGCACTTTGTCCTTGAACCGTTGATCGGGAGACGGGCAACAGCACTTAAGCGCCTGGAACCCCTGCTGGCCTACGTCAAAAAGTCACCTATGCCGGAGGAGTACCGGCATGACATTGGATTGCTGGTGATTGAATGCCTGATCCGGGCGCTTGAGGCCCGCATGCCTGCTGATCCCAAGCTGCAGGAAAAGGACCGTCTGGCGCTCGTAAGACAAGACCAAGAGGAAGGCTACGTCCTTACAGAAGTCTTCTACAATGACTTGAAAGCCTTCGAAAGGGACAACAGGGGCTTGCAGGACGCGTTTCCCGACTTCCTGCACAGTATCGACCTGGATGACCAGGAGAAACGTGCCGGCCAAACACAATTTGCGACGCAGGCTGCTCCAGAGATAATGCGGACCGCAAATCCCGCATCCCAACAGAAGATCGTCTTGGCGGAGCAGGATCTGGCCAGTGGCAATCCGATCGAGGCTCAGAAACTGGCACAGGAGTCTCTGGATGCCAAAGAAGACGCATCGCGCGCCTACTTCGTGCTGGCGCGGGCCGCCACAATGCAAGGAAATATGCAGGGTGCACGAGACAATTTCCAAAAGGCGCTGGAATCGGCCAAGGATCCGCGGATTGCGGCATGGTGTCACATTTACCTGGGACGTATCCTCGACTTGCAGGATGAGCGTGAGGCCGCTGTCGAACAATATCAGGCAGCGCTCACGACTGGTGACGTTTCGATTGACACCAGGAACGCCGCCGAGCGAGGACTGAAACAACCGTATGAGCCGCCCCCGGCCAAGCCGGAAAAAGAATGAGACTTGCCTTACTGGAAAGCGCGCATGTCTGCCGCGGCCAACGAAAGGACAGATTATGAAAACGAATTTGGCAATACTTACAATGTTGGCAGCGGCGACGGTTGTGGCAGCTCAATCGGCCCCATCGAAAAGCCAGAGTCCGGCGCAGGGCGCACAAACACAGACGCAACCAGCTACAGCCACACATCAGCCGCAAGCGAAGACTAAGGACGAATTCGACGCATACCAGGCCGCGGCCGCGGAAACTGATCCTGCCAAACTGGAGGCGGCTGCCGACGCGTTCGCGCAGAAATATCCGACCAGCGACCTTCGGGCTCTCCTCTACGTCCGCGACATGAGCCTCTATCAACAGGCAAACAATTCGGCCAAAGTGATCGAGGTAGGGCGCAAAGCAATCGTGATCGATGCGACCAACCCCGTCCCGCTGGTGAACACCGCCTCGGCACTGGCTGAAACCACGCACGACAGTGATCTTGACCATGACGCCAGACTCAACGAGGCTGGCAAGGATGCGCAAGGTGCAATCGATAACATCAACAATCTGCAGGTGCCGCCGAACGTTGCAGCCGATCGAGTGGCCCAGGTAAAGGCCAGCATTCTGTCCATGGCTTATGACGCCCTTGCCGTCGTAGAAATGAATAAGAAGGACTATGCCGCCTCCGAGCAGAATCTTTTGAAGGCTATCGATGCGAGTAAGAATCAGCCGGAGGGCGTTATTTACCTGCGTCTTTCGGTCGTCCAGGACAATCTGAAAAAATATCCTGAAGCACTGGATTCGGCCACCAAGGCAGTCCAGTATTCTCCGGATGGCAGCCCGGAGCAGAATTTGGCGAAACAACAATTGTCACGTGTGCAGAAGCTCATGATGTCGGCTCCAGCACCGGCGCCTGGAAGCTCGCCCTCGCCTGCGCCGTCGAACAATCCCAACCCACCGAATCCTCAGACACAGACACCGCCTCCACAACCACACTGATGCCATTCCGTGAAATCTCGGCGCTGGAACAGGCTCTCGGTCACCACTTCCAGAGTCAGGCCCTGATCGAACAGGCTCTGACGCACTCCTCGCACGCACGCGAGGTGGAATCGCAAACCACCGCGACTCGAACGGCATCCCCGTGCCTGGACAACGAACAGATGGAGTTTCTCGGCGACGCTGTCCTTGGCTTCGTCGTGAGCCAGGAACTGTTTCGGCGTTTTCCTCAGTACTCCGAAGGCGAACTGTCCAAGCTGAGAGCGCACATAGTGAGCGCGCGTCATCTACTTCGCCCGGCCCGCAACCTGGACGTAGGCAGGTATCTACGTCTGGGCAGAGGTGAAGAGCGCAGCGGTGGGCGGAGCAAGAGCGCCTTGCTGGTGGACGCACTGGAGGCCATTATCGCCGCCCTGTTTCTGGACGCCGGAATGGAGGCTGCACAGCGTTTCATCCTTAGTGCCATTGTCGACCCTGAACTCACTGAGTTACAAAGGGGTGGGGGTGAGAAGCTTCCGGTCATTGACTACAAATCGGCCCTACAGGAGGCGCTGCATGCCTTGGGACGTACCCAGCCACGATACTTGCTGGTGAAGGAAGAGGGCCCGGAGCATCGCAAGATGTTTACTGTCGAAGCTCATGTTGTGTCCCGCAGCGGAGATGCAGCCGAGTTCGTGTGCCGTGCCGAGGGCAGTACCAAAAAGCGGGCTGAGCAAATGGCTGCACGTGAAGCCTGGGAATATCTACAATCATTCGAGGCTGGGTCCGTGGCGAAGGCCAGCAGGCCCACCGGGGAAGCCTCTGAGCGTTCATGAACGAAGTCCAAGCAGATCCCGCAATGATCGGCCAAGGGCGACAGCCGGAAATGCAGGTTGGTTGCTCTCCCGTCTCTCCAACGCAAGCGCATCAACACAGCGAGCGTGGCAGTTGGCACTCGCTACAGTCACTAGCCAGCACGATTGTAATCGCAGTATTCGTGATCACGTTCGTCGTGCAGGCGTTCCAGATTCCCTCCGAATCTATGGAGAAAACGCTCCTGGTAGGCGACTATCTCCTGGTGGACAAGGCACATTACGGCGAGTCGCGATTCTGGGGGTGGCTGCTCCCATACCACAAGATTCAACGGCAGGAGATCATCGTCTTCCGTTATCCAGTGAATCCCTCCCAGCATTTCGTGAAGCGCGTAGTCGCAATTCCGGGAGACCATGTCCGGCTGCTCAACAAACATGTGTACGTGAATGGCGTTAAGCAAGACGACGACTATGCGACCTTTAACTGGACAACACACGATCGCTTCCGCGACAACTTTCCAGATGGCGGCCTCTACGGTGACAAGATTACGTCCAAGTGGTTTCTCCAGGCTCATAAGCTGCTGGAGGATGGTGAGCTGATCGTGCCTGAAGGATCGTACTTTGTGCTCGGCGATAATCGCGATGACAGCTATGACTCTCGATACTGGGGCTTTGTGCCTCGCGAGGCCATTGTTGGACGACCTTTGCTCATTTACTGGTCCATGGACCGCGACTTTGGCGACCCCGTCGATGATGCTTCGTCTGGTAAACTTTCGACTTTGGCATTCAACGTCAGTCGGCTGGTCGACAGCCTGCGGTGGCACCGCATGCTCCGGATCGTACATTAGTCCGGAATTCCAAGGGATACACCTACAAGGAAGGGCACAGTTTGGCGGTCACAAAAAAACCACCGAAGGTCCTGGCACAGAAACCGGAGAAAATTGAAAAGGCTTCCAAGCCGAAGGAAACCACTTCGGAGTTTATCGCCTCCATCGCTGTCGTTTTGGTAACCGGCCTTTTCATCATAACTTTCGTGATGCAGGCCTTCGAGATTCCGTCCAGCTCGATGGAAAACACCTTGCTGATCGGCGATCACGTCTTCGTGGACCGCATGATGCTGGCCCCCAGAAGCAGTTGGATAGGGCCGCTAATTCCTTACCGTAACCCCAGGCACGGTGATGTATTTGTCTTCATTTCACCGGCCACGCCCGGGCTTTACGTCGTTAAGCGTGTGATTGGGATTCCCGGAGACCGCATCCGTCTGGTGGATGGGGTGGTCTACCGCAACGGTGAAAAACTGAACGAGCCGTACGTAATCCGCGACGGTACGTACAACGGCTATCGCGACAACTTCCCCAGCCTGCCGGCCAGCGATTTTGAAAATGTCACTCCGGAGTGGCGTCTCACTTTGCCGCCTCACATACAAAATGGAGAGCTGGTTGTGCCTCCGGACGGCATCTTCGCAATGGGCGACAACCGCGACGTCAGCCTTGACAGCCGTTACTGGGGCTTTGTACCGCAGGAGAACATCGTCGGCCGGCCCATGTTCATTTACTGGTCATTTGAGACTCCTCGCGACGAGTACACCCGGACCAGCATCGGTGACCGGCTGCAATTCTTTTTCACCATCGTGTTTCATTTCCTGGATCGGACACGCTGGTCACGGATGTTCCACGTGGTGCACTGATGCCCGGCCGGATCTCTCGGCGAACGACGTGGATGTGGGTCCTGCTTGCATTGATTGTGCTGGGCGTGTTGCTGCCGCCTTACGTCAATGTCAATCGCTTCCGCAGCCGCGTCACGGCATCGATTGGACGTGCCCTGGGGCGCGAGGTCGCCGTCTCCAATATTGCGCTGCAACTTCTGCCACGTCCCGGCCTGGTGCTCGCAAATTTTGTCGTCGCGGACGGCCCCGGCTACGGTTCGGAACCCATGCTTCAAGCCGGCACGGTTACTGCGCTGCTTCGGATGAGCTCGCTGTGGCGGGGGCGTCTGGAGATCGGCACGTTGGAGCTCGACGATCCTAGCCTCAACCTAGTTCGCCGCTCCGACGGTCGTTGGAACCTTGAAGAACTCGTTCAACGCACGGCAGAGGTTCCGTCGGCTCCCACCAGCAAAGTAAGTCCCGAAACCCGGCTCCGATTCCCCTATGTGAAGGCTTCCTCGGGACGCATTAATTTCAAACTGGGCGACGTCAAGAAAGCTTTTGCTGTCTCCGATGCCGACTTCGGTCTTTGGCAGGAGTCGGAGAACGATTGGGGCCTGCGCCTGGAAGGCAGGCCGGTACGTACGGATGTGAATCTCAGCGATTCTGGAACGGTTAGCCTGGAAGGGCGTTTCCAGCGAGCCGCGACTACGCAGGATACACCTCTCAGCATCAGGGTCGTCTACCGGCAGGCACAGCTTGGCGCGGTCAGCAAGCTCGCTTTCGGCCGGGATCGGGGCTGGCGTGGTTCCGTCAGTGGCAGTGCAAGTCTTTCCGGCACGCCGTCGGCACTCAGCATCACTCTTGACGGCGAAGTTAATGATTTTCGCCGCTACGATATCGCCCTCGGTGAAGCCCTGCGTTTGCGGATACACTGCGTGGGAGCCTATTCGTCGCCGGTTGATGCCGTGCAGGACTTGCAATGTGAATCTCCTGTCGGGGACGGGGTAATCCGCATCCGTGGCAATGAACGGGGCTGGCCCGGCGGGAGCTACGCTTTCGGCGTCGCAGCAGATCAGCTTCCCATGGAGCGGGTCGTGGCGTTCGCACGCCACGCCAAGAAGGACTTGCCATCTGATCTTACCGCTACGGGGACGATGGACGCGGTTTTCACGGTTCAAGAGTCGCCTGGTGGCGCAGCTACATGGTCTGGTGGTGGCACAGCCAAGGACATTGTGCTTCATTCGGGCGTGCTGAAGAAAGATCTGGAACTGGGAGAACTACAGTTCGCTATCCCCGCGAACGAGACGCGAGCTGTGCGACATGTCGCTAGCAGGAAAGGAAAGGGCGCAACCAACGATGGGCTGCGCCTGGTCGTAAAACCTCTTGCGATTCCTTTGGGAGCCTCTCCTCCGGCCATAGCTGCTGCTGTTTTCGATAGCGAACGATATCAGGTTAGCCTTACCGGAAATGCCGAGCTGTCCCAGTTACTCAGCGTCGCGCGGTCTGTCGGGGTGGGCACGCCGGGCATCGGCCTTGAGGGCAATGCGGACATCAATCTCAAGATGTCGGGAACCTGGGCTGGGTTCGCGCCCCCGGCCCCATCCGGAAAGGTTGACGTCCACAACATTACGGCTGAGCTGCAGGGTGTCGCGGAACCGCTGCAAGTTACCAGCGCTGCGGCCGCCATCAGTGATCAGGCGCTTAACATTAACTCGTTCACGGCCGCATTCGCAGATGGACCGGTATTTAACGGATCGGCAAGCTTCCCGGTGCACTGCACCGCTCCGGAAACTTGCGTCGTGCACTTCGATGTTCACACAGGCGATGTGACGCTTGCGCGCATGAATCAGCTTCTCAATCCAAGCTTCGTAAGCCGTCCATGGTATCGATTACTCGCAGTGTGGCAGCGCCACGAAGACGCCTTGTTGAAGCTGCGAGCCAGTGGCCACTTCTCCGCGACGCGCCTGGCAATGGCCTCGCTGGTAGCCAGCAATGTCAGCGGCGACCTGACGTTGGACGCCGGCAAGATCCGACTGAACATCGTCGGCTCGGAGTTGCTTGGCGGAAATCATTCGGGCGTGTGGAATGCAGACTTCACCCAATCACCACCTCGATTTGTGGGAGGCGGTACCGTCAGCCGAATCTCGATGGAGCAACTTTCTGTGCTGATGCACGATAGCTGGGCTGCCGGTGCGGCCAGCGGCAAGTATGCGATGTCCTTGCAGGGGTCGGATGCAGCAACTTTACGCAATTCAGCCGACGGTTCGGCGACCTTCACATGGAATTCCGGCTCCTTGCGTCACGTAGCCCTCGAAGGACACAGCGGGCCAATCACGTTTTCCGCCTTCACCGGTAACATGTCACTAGAGAAGGGCAAATTCACGCTGTCCGACGGCGAGATGCAAGCAGGTAACACCTCTTTTGCGGTCAAGGGCACCGCATCCTACGATCGCAATGTTGACTTCCGATTCGAACATCCTGGCGGACAGTCCTACACGATCTCCGGATCGCTGGACAAGCCGCGCGTCGAACCTGTCACGCCATCCACGGAAGCACAGCTGCGATGAGCAGCCACTGATTTCTCTCACGATCTTCATCGCAAAGCATTGCTGATGAACCCTGACACGTCCTGCTTCAAGTGATCCAGCGACTCGCTTCTGATATAGACCATGTGTCCGGCCTCGTAGTAGCCGAGGGAGATTCTGGTGTGCTGCTGAGCATCGAGGTTCATATGATTCAGCGTGTACTGCGTCGCAAAGTAAGGCGTCGCCAGGTCGTAATAGCCGGAGGCGACAAACAGCTTCATGTATGGGTTCTTCACGAATGCCGTGTGCAGCAGCTCGCTGGTATCCGGAAATCCTTCACGTGCCGATCCCCAGTTCCACTCTCCGATTCCGCCTCCAAGAATGTAGTACTCCAGATCCGTCTTGTATCCCAGCTCTGTGCGCACGTAGTTGTTGAAGGTCGCCGTAAAAGGCGGACGAATCACCGCCTCCGAGGGGTCGTAAGAGAAGCCCTGTCCACGCATTGGAGGCAGGACCGCTCCCGTGAAGCGGCTGTCAAGCCTTCCAGCAACCAGTTTTTGATCGCGCAGCAGCTCATGGCAGAAGACTGGTTGGGTCAGCCGCAGATTGTTCTCGTCGACGACCTGTGTGCTGACGCCGGTGAAGCGGGCAATCTGAGCGATCACGTCCTGCCGCTCCTGTGGGGTCAAGCGGTCGCCTTTGTCCAACGCCGACGTATATGGCCCGGCGGCGAATTGTTCCGAGTCACGCAGCACACTTTGCAAATCGCGCTGTTGCAGGTCGGGCGGAAGCTTCTTGTGATACCACGCGGTGGACGTGTAGCTCGGCAAAAAGAGAATGTAGGGCAGATCGTTGCCGCGGGTGAATTCCAGGGTTTCGAAATTCAAAACGGTGGAGACCAGCATGATGCCGTCGAGGGCGATGCCGCGATCGATCAAATAGCCGCCCAGGCCTGCGGCACGTGTCGTGCCATAGCTCTCGCCGACGATGAACAATGGCGATGTCCAGCGCTGATACCGGGTTAGGTAGAGCCGAATAAACTCCCCAACTGAAACCAGATCTTCCTTGATGCCCCAGAACTTCTTGCCCAGGTCTTTCTTTGTAGCGCGGCTGTAACCGGTGCCAACGGGGTCGATGAAAACCAGGTCGGTCTGGTCCAGCCATGTCTGCTGGTTGTCGATCAATTCGAAAGGCGGCTGCGGCATGCTGCCATCGGGATTCATCTTCACCCTCTTAGGACCAATCGCTCCCAGGTGCAACCAAACAGACGAAGAACCCGGTCCGCCGTTGAATGAAAAGGTCAAGGGTCGCTTGGGTGGGGGATTGTCGAGCGTATAGGCGATGAAGAAGATGTTGCCTTCGACTTCGTCGTTGTCGCCCCCGCGAATCGGTAACGTGCCCACGGTCGCCGTGTAGCTAAGAACGCGACCGCCCACGTGGATCTGGTGATGGGTGACGACCGGTGGCGCCTCCTTCTCGGTTTTCTCTGATTCGGTGGGCAGCTTTCCGCTTTTTTCAGTCACGCCGGCCTTTTCAGTCTTAGACGCTTCAGGATTTGTCGGTCTTTGCTCAGATTCCTGTTGTTGGGCCAAAACTGTGAGGGTAAGCAGGAGTATCGTGCAAGGTAGCAGAGTCGTACGCCAAGAATACGTCAAGTATCGTCTCCTGATTAGGGGAACCTATATCGCAATAGCCGAGTCTACGGGGCAAGAGCAGAGTTGAAAAGCAAAAGGGTTAAAATCCGACAAGAATGCGATATGTCGGATGTCTGACGTTGAGGTCTCGTACAGCCGACCCGAAGCCATGCGCCATCGTGGCAGCCGAATCGTAGTGATGTTTCTGTGATTCTGCCGATCGCGGCAGTTCGGTCGCGTTGAGAGCATTAGCGTGTCCCGTGGCCGCCTTCTGCACAGGTCGCTGCGATGCTCCGTGGCGGGGATGACTGGTGACACCTGGATCTGAGTGTGGCCGACAATGCCGCCTAATCGAAAGCACTCGCGCCGGAGCCTTTACGCTCCTCGAAACCCGACGAGATCTGGGAGGAGGAGGCTGCCCGGCATCATGGCGAGCAGGGATTTGGCTGCACTGGTCATCGCCATCGCCACCATCAACGCATGGAATCAGCTCAATGTCACCACCAGTCAGGTGGCGGCGAGTGGGTAAAATCGGTAGAGGCACAAGTCTGGGTGGAAAGCGGCTCGCACTCTCGCTGAACAGCGCCGGCAGCGCGACGACTGTGACAACATGACGTGCGCTGCTGCCCGTCATTACCTAGCCGGTGGTACTGCTGAAGTGCAGGTCATCGACGCCATTCTCGGAACTGCCAAGAGAGCTGCGGATTACGAACTCTTTGCAGCCCTGGCGGCCTTTCGCCGTTCGCGCTCGGCTACGGTTGCCTCACGTCGGCGCAGCGCGCCTTCATAACGCCGCTTCTCTTGCTCGGTCTCAGGAATCACAGGAGCAACCGGCAGCTTTCTTCCATGGCGGTCGACGGCGACAAACGTGAGGTACGCCGTCGCCACGTGCGAACGTGAAGTAGCGATGTAGTTTTCGACAGAGACCTTGACTCCTACCTCCATGGAGGTGCGAAACACGCGGTTCACAGACGATTGCAGCACCACCATGTCGCCCACATGTACGGGCACAAGAAAGTCTATATGGTCCATAGAGGCGGTTACCACGTACGAGTGGGAATGACGATGAGCAGCGAGCGCGCCCGCCAGGTCGATCCAGTGCATCAGCCGTCCGCCCAGCAGTGCGCCGAGTGGATTGGTGTCGTTGGGCAACACCAGCTCGATCATTTCCGACTTCGAATCGCTCACCGGCCGGGGTTGCAGATTCCGGTCTTTCGGTTCCATATTCATCCTTCGAGAGATCCGTCTTCCTTCGCGACAGCTGACATATCAATCCGACGCTGCCAAACTGGCTCGCTTCTCCAGTTGAACCTCCACGTAGCACTCGGCCATGCGCTGAATGCGGGCGTCAGGATGCCGCTCGCGCCAAAAGCCTGTCGCCATCTCATAGAGCAGTTCCCCGTGTCCCGCAGGCAGGTAGTCGAGCTCACAGGCGTAGCGCACCCGCAGGACGCCACTGCGTTCTTCCCCAAGAGCGAAACGGACTGCGTCGGCATGTCGTTCTCGAGGAAGGCGACTGCAACCACGAGCGTACCCCAAGTTGCAGCATGACTTCAGTTCGTCGTCGCTCGGCTGGCAACCTTCGTGTCCGGGTACGGTGCACGTCCCGTTCCAGCCCGCACCTAGAGGAAGACGCTGCGGGAACCGCCAGTCACGATCGAGACGTTGCTGAGGCATAAAGAAAGGACAAGCCATAGTTCCTCGCCAGCACAATAGAATCAAAGCGCCATTGTAATGGATGAGACAGGACCTTCGAGCCTGGGCTGACAAACTGTTGCCACTGAGGAGGTACCGCACGTTTGAAGCCCTTCGTACGCTGCGTTACCATGCCTTCGACGAACAAGGAGACCTACGCAAATGGCTGACGAGAGCCGGGTCGCGACTCTGAAAGAGATCCTCAACATCAATCCTGACGACGCCTTCGCCCGCTATGCGCTCGGACTCGAGTATTCCGGCTCTGGTGAAACCGAGGCCGCGCTAGCCGAATTCAATCGCCTGCTCGCGTCTCATCCCGACTATACGAACGGCTATTTCATGGCTGCGCAGGCGCTGGCCCGGGTTCAACGCGTCGACGAAGCAAAGGGAATGTTGCACCATGGAATCGAATGCGCCCGCCGTACCCGAAATCAGCATGCTCTTTCCGAAATGGAGGCGATGCTTGACGAGTTGGAACACGGTTAAACGGCCTATCCGCGACTTCCCTGGACCTTTCGGTAATCCTGATGCGCGATAATGGCGGAAGCATGTTCCAAGGTTCGACGGTTGCGAGACACTTGGTCTACGCAGCACGCAGCCGAACACCACCTGCGCGCCGATACTCCTTTGTACTCGCGCTCGTGATGGTCGTGTGTCTGCCGGTCCCGGCACCTACACAAACGTCCTCGCCCCTGAACGTGATGCTTTCCAAGTCGAGCCAGGAAAAATCGGCTCCTGACAAGGGGACAGCCAAACCGGACTACAAAACGGCCGAATCCCCCCCTGCCACGCCGGCACTACCGCAAGGGTTCGAGCCAATCCCGCTTCCTGATGTCGCTGCTCGCTCACAGGAACTGGTGCAGACGCTGCAAGCCATCAGCAACAGCCTGCCGGATCGCGAGCAGTTAAACGCAGTTGATGCCGCAATCAGCGAACGTGAGGCGGCCCTGGCTGCGAAGCAGCAGGAAGTGCAGACCCTGCTGAGGGGCACGCCGAGTTCACTTGAGATTCGTGAGCAGGAAACTTACTGGCGGGGTCTCCAGTCTTACGGAGTGGAGACCCGCAAGCAACTGTTGTACTGGGCGAACGCCGCGCAGTCTGGCGTTCAGCAACTGAACCTGCAAGAGCCACTGTGGAGCGCGACCCGCAATGCCGAGCAGACCACCCCAGGCATCGGACCGGTGCTGGATGTGATCGATGGCAACTTGGCCAACATCCGCAAGCTGCGCACCCAGGCCCAAGACGACCTTCGCTCGATCGTGAACCTGCAGATACGCGCGAGTGCCCAGGACCAGACCACGGTTGACATGCTCAATCAGCTGACGAAAACAAAATTGCAGCTTAAGGGCCACCTTTTCGACCGGGACAGCCTACCTTTATGGAAGCTGGGTGCGCGTCGCCAGGAGGGAGAATCGTCGGCAGTTTATGGGTCGGGCTTCAGCCGTTGGATCGCCATACGAGCCTTCGGGTATGAGAATCGGGCACCCCTGGTGCTCCTGGCGCTTTTCTGGATCGTTTCGACGTTAGCTTCCTACCGCCTGTGGGGACTGGCGCAGCAACGTCAACCGGCCGGTGAACAGCAGACTCAGGTATTTCGTATCTTACAGCATTGGTTTGCGTTGGGGATCCTTGCTCCCCTGCTTTTCAGCTACCTGCTGGCTCCGTCGGCTCCGTTGGCAGTGATCGGCCTCGCCATACTGGTTTCGTTTATTCCAACCCTCGCCCTGTTGCCGCCGCTGATCGAACCCCGCTTCCGCAAGATCCTCTATTACATTGCCGGCTTTTACGTATTAAACGCGTTGGCGGCGTGGATTTCGTTTTCGCCAGTGCAGAGGCGGGAGATAACGTTCGTTGCTCTTGCTGCGGTAACTGTAATTCTCGCGTGGCTGATCCGACCCTCGCGAGTGGAACGCCCGAAATCCGAAGACTCACACGCCCGGGTAGTGGTCATTGCCATACGCCTGGCAGTCGTTCTTACGGCATTGTCACTGGTGGCGAATCTTTTTGGTTATGTAAAGCTGGCTCAATTTTTGGCGGCGGGCTGCGTCTACAGTGCCTTTATTGCCATCAGCGTGTTCACGGGTTACAAGGTGTTCGTACTTTTGCTGGTGGCCGGCTTGCATTCTCCGGTGGCAGAGCGATTGGCGATGGTGCGGCAGCGCCGCGACCTCATGTGCCGCTGGTTGCCCCGATTATTAGGATGGGCAGGAATTCTTCTCTGGTTCTGGGCAACGCTGGATCTGTTTAACGTTCGCGATGTCGTAGTCGATTGGCTCTCGTCAGTGCTTGATTTCAGGCTGACGCCAACCTCGGGCGGCATCACGCTGGGACAGGTCTTGGGGGTCTTCCTTATCTTGATTTTGGGATATGCAGTGTCCAGCGCGATTCGCTTCATTCTTCGAGAAGAAGTCCTCCCGCACTTCCATCTGGCTCGTGGCATCCCGGAGCTCATTTCCACTGCGCTGCACTACCTCATCCTAGTGCTGGTTGGCCTCGCCGCGGTAAAAGCCGGCGGGGTGGAGTTGGACAAGTTCACACTGTTGACCGGTGCGCTAGGTGTGGGCGTTGGCTTCGGACTGCAAAACATCATTAACAACTTTGTCTCAGGACTCATCCTGCAATTCGAGCGCCCCATCCATACCGGCGACATACTCGAGCTTGATCCCGGAGTAGCCGGGACCGTTACCCGCATCGGAGTCCGTTCCAGCACGATCCTCACGGCACAAGGTGCAGAGATTATCGTGCCAAACTCGAACTTTATCTCCAACCGGGTTATCAACTGGACTCTCACCGCGGCGGATCGCCGGGTTGAGCTTCCGGTGGGCGTGGCCTACGGTAGTGACTTGAAGTTGGTATTGCGGCTGCTCTACGAGGCCGCCGCCACTCATGAATCGGTGCTGACGCAGCCTCCGCCCGTGGCCTACTTTAAACAGTTCGGCGAAAGTTCGCTCGATTTTGAGCTGCAATTCTGGGTCAAGATCGCAAGCAATTGGGTGCGGGTAAAAAGCGAAGTATCGATGGTAGTGGTGCAAGCGCTAGAGAAGGCTGGAATCGAAATTCCCTTCCCACAGCGCGACCTTCGGCTGCGAGCGGTCGATCCCGTGGCTGCGGAGGCACTGGGCAGGGACGGAGCGCTTTCTGCCCCACCTGCCGTCGAGAATGACAACGGCTTCGAACCTTCCGAGAACGTGGCCGAGATTCGTGGGAAACGCCAGACCGTTGGAGAATGATCAAGGCAATTTCGTATCCAGGTGCCGTTGATGCCTGAGCGTTCGACTTGACCAATCAGCTGTTGCCTCATGTCACGCAAACAGTGATCGCCTGGGGCGTAGAATACGGACATGATGTAGCAATCGGCCGCAGGTGGAGACGGTGGCCGTGACCCTGGAGGACCCCGGTCTTGAACACTTTTCCGCTGACGCTCGGCGAGCTTCGTCGCAGCCATCAATTTGCACAACCCTGCATGATGAAGCGGCGCGTCAAAGACGAGATGCGCGACAATCTGCTCATTCGCCTGCGCTCCGGCGAACCCATCTTCCCAGGCATTGTTGGCTATGACGATACGGTGGTGCCGCATATTGTGAATGCGATCCTTTCGCGGCACAACTTCATCCTGCTGGGTTTGCGCGGGCAGGCCAAGAGCCGCATTCTGCGTGCCTTGACCGGCTTGCTCGATCCACGGATTCCCTATTTGCAGGGCTGTGAGATCCACGACAACCCCTATGCACCGCTTTGCCGCCGCTGCCGCGAACTGGTGAGTGAGAATCCGGACGGCGCACCCATCGCGTACCTGACGCCGGAGCAGCGCTACGTCGAAAAGCTGGCGACGCCCGACGTCACGATCGCAGACCTTATCGGCGATATCGATCCCATCAAGGCTGCCAAGGGCGGCCATGAACTGGGGAGCGAATTGACCGTGCATTACGGGCTGCTGCCACGTGCCAACCGGGGTATTTTCGCCATCAATGAACTGCCTGATCTGGCGGGCAAGATTCAGGTCGGGCTGTTCAACATAATGCAGGAAGGCGATGTGCAAATTAAGGGCTACCCGGTGCGGCTGCCGCTCGATTTAGCGCTGGTCTTCAGCGCCAATCCCGAGGATTACACGGCGCGCGGCAAGATCATCACGCCCTTGAAAGATCGCATTGGCTCCGAGGTGCGGACGCACTACCCAGCCACGCTGGACGAGGGAATCGCCATCACTGGTCAAGAAGCGTGGACCCGGCGCAACGGCCATCCGCTGGAGGTTCCCCAGTTTGTCAGCGAAGTGATTGAGCAGATCGCTTTCGTCGCACGCGAGGACAAGCGGATCGACAAGCGCTCCGGGGTCAGCCAGCGTTTGCCGATCAGCGTCCTGGAAAATGTGATTTCAAATGCCGAACGCCGCGCCATTCGCTCAGGCGAGAAGCTGGTTGTGCCGCGGATTGGCGACATTTACGCTGCCATGCCCTCGATCACAGGGAAGCTTGAGTTGGAGTATGAGGGGGAGCTGAAGGGCGCCGACAACGTAGCCCGAGAGATCATCCGTGCTGCTGTCGCCCGCACCTATGACCGGTACTTTCATGGCAATACCAACATGAACCAGGTGGTGCAGTGGTTCGATCTCGGTGGCGAGATTCAGCTTCGTGATTCGGCCGGCGCTCACGAGATGCTGCAGAAGCTGCGCGGTATCCAGGGATTGCTGGATAAGCTCAGTGCGCTTAGTCTTAGCGGAAAGGAACCTTCGGAGATGTTGGTGTCGGCGGCGGAGTTCGTCCTCGAAGGTCTGTATGCCCACAAACGCATCGGACGCAGCGAGGAGCGCACCTTCACCGCAGGAGAAAAACAACCGCGCCGCGAGAGACCGAACCTGCGCGAAGAGGGGGACGATCCCGATTTCCGGCCGCGCCAACGTAGGCCGTTCAACTAGGGCCGGGTGAGCACTGGATAGTGGAGTGAGCCCGACGCATGAACGACGGGTAAGCGCGCAACTAGGTGGCGAGCCGCAAAGGCGGCGGCTCGGTTCTTCGCAGAACTCATGAAATTCGTCCGCTACAAGAAATATGTTCCCGAACCTGCTTCGGAGACGAGCATGGAAGATTTAGTCAGCGCTCTCTCTGACCATCTCCTGCAAAGCGGCTTCCGGCAACAATACCAAAGCTTCTACGACCTCAACGACGTCCAGCAATCGCTGGAAGACCTGCGCAATGCGATCGCCGAGGCCCTGATGAACAGCGACCTGCTCGACGAGCAGATGCGGCAACAGGTTGAACAAATGTCCGCCGATCAGATGGAGGATCTGATTCAGCAGCTCATCGATCGCTTGCAGCAGGAAGATTACATCACGATCGACCAGCCGCATGACCCCTCGCGGCAGTCGAGCACCGGCGGCCAGGTAGGTGAAAATCAAGCACAAGCCAGGTTCGAGATCACCGACAAAGGCCTGGACTTTCTCGGGTTCAAGGCATTGCGCGATCTTCTGAGCTCGCTAGGCAAGTCGAGCTTCGGCCGGCACGATACCCGGGATCTGGCGACTGGCATCGAGGCCAGCGGTGCATCAAAGACTTACGAATTCGGCGACACGCTGAATCTCGACATCACGGCGACGCTGTCAAACGCGATCCAGCGCGAAGGGCTGCATCTGCCGCTCAACATCGAGTACAGCGACCTGCAGGTTCACCAGTGCGAGTATCAGTCGTCGTGCGCGACGGTGCTCATGCTCGACTGCTCGCATTCCATGATCCTTTACGGCGAAGACCGTTTCACTCCCGCCAAGAAAGTGGCGATGGCGCTCTCACATCTCATTCGCACGCAATATCCGGGTGATTCCCTATCGCTTGTGCTCTTCCATGATTCGGCCGAAGAGTTGCCGCTGTCACAGCTGGCACGCGTCCGGGTTGGACCGTACTACACCAACACGCGCGAAGGGCTGCGCATGGCCCAACGCATCCTGCAACGCCAGCGCAAGGACATGAAGCAGATCGTAATGATCACCGACGGCAAGCCGTCAGCGCTCACCCTGGAAGACGGCCGCATCTACAAGAACGCCTTCGGCCTGGATCCGCTGGTGGTTAGTGAAACGCTGCAGGAAGTCTCCAAGTGCAAGCGAGCGGGCATCCTCATCAACACCTTCATGCTCGCCTCGGACTACGGCCTGGTTCAGTTCGTGCAAAAGGTCACCGAGATGTGCCGCGGCAAGGCTTACTTCACCACGCCCTATACACTCGGGCAGTACCTGCTGATGGATTACATGTCGCGGAAGACCAAGACGGTACACTGAAACCCTGAAAATGGCGGAGTACCGCCAGCAGACCGCGCCACATCACAAGATTGCTAACCGGGCCTTCCCAATCCCGTCCCAGCACCTCGGGGGTTGCCGTGATCCTTCGACCTGCTAGCCTGTTTTTGCTTGTCATTCCTGGTTTGTCCGTTTTGGCGCAGACCAACCCACCCCGCGAGCACTTCGACCATGCGACCGTCCAATACGATTGGGTTACTAATCTGCGTGGCGAAAAGCTCAGGACATTCATTACTCGCCCAAACCAAGGCAGTGGCAGGGTGCCGGTCATTTTCTTCGTCGGGTGGCTGAGTTGCGACAGCATGGAATACCCGGACGCTAATACCAAAGACGGTTTCGGCGTCTTCCTGCGCCGCCTCATCGATGAATCGGGCTACGCCACGGTTCGCGTGGACAAGCCGGGAGTGGGAGAGAGTCAGGGTGATTGCGCCAAGGCTGATTTCCAGAACGAGATGGCAGGCTGGCAATCAGCATTTGATTCCATGGCAAAGTACACCTTTATGGATCTCGACCGGGTTTTCGTCGTTGGTCTTAGTAATGGGGGTGGGTTTTCTGCGGCGGTGCCGCGCGATCACCCTGTGCGGGGCTTCGTCTCGTGCGGGTCCTGGGGACGCACCTGGTACGAGCACATGCTCGAACTGGAGCGTCGCCGGTTAATCGAAGCCGGCAAGGCGCCGGCGGAGGTCAACACCCAGGTCAAGGCTTTTACCCAGTTCTACGACTTGTACCTGGTGCGAGGGATGACGCCCGGCCAGGTGCTTGCGGGGCATCCCGAATGGAAAGCGTACTGGTATGATTCGCCCGATGGGCAGTACGGGCGCCCGGCAGCCTTCTATCAGCAGTTACAAGCCCTGAACCTGGGAGAGGTGTGGCAGAGCGTACGGGCGCCAGTGCTGGTCATCCGGGGCTCCGCCGACACGATCATGAGCCGGGCGGATAGCGAGGCGATCGCACAGATTGTTAACCAGGCGCACCCCGGAAATGCCCGTTACCTCCAAATCGACGGAATGACACACGGCTTGACGGTAAACGACCAGTTTTACGGTGACCTGATTCCGACGGTCTTAAACTGGATGAAGGAACAGCTGGCGGCTAAGTAACAGGGCTCAGCCCCAGATAGCAAGGTCGCTGGCTCTTTGCTGGTTCTCCGGATTTCTCCCCTACGCACCGGTCTTGGGTTGCTCGCTGGCGGCCTCGTCTGCTTTCTTGACCGCGGCTTCGGCAGCCTGGAACCCGATCTTGGTATGCGTCCCGTCACAGAAGGGCTTGTTCACCGATCCGCCACAGCGGCACAAAGAAAACGCCGGCTTGCCAGTGAGGTCATACGGATTGCCGTCAGCATCAATCAGTTCAAGGGTTCCTTCCTGTGCTTCAACTCGGTACGGCCCATTTCTGCGGACCGTGATCTTCACTTGCGCCATCAATTCCTCCCCGGCAAGCGGTGCAGAGCGCCGTCGTCTTCATTGTACGGGACGGTCACTTCTTGCGTTTGCGGACCAGCAGGTCAAAGCTGACCACCCCATTTTCGTCGCGCATTCCTACTACCGAGTACTGGGGATTGATGTTGTATTCAAACTGAATCACCTGTTGAGCTGACTCCGACAGATTCGTGATGTAGGTAAGCGTAATGTTGTTTGAAACTTGCTGCTCGACGGTCAGGCGAGCATTGGGGTTGTTCTCGGGACCGCCTACCGACGGGTTGATGCGGATTGAGCTGACTCCGAAGAGCTTGGAAACCCGGTTCCCTACAGTGGCATTGATCGCCTGACCCAGCACGGCGTTGGATGCGCTCTGGGCGAACCCCATGTTTGGAATGCTGGCGCTCATGTTGCTTTCCTGCTGAGTACGCCCGAACGCCAGCAACGCGATGATGTCATCGCTCGACAGCGGCGGGTCGGACCGGTAGGTCGCATTGAGTTTTTCGATCGAACCGTGCAGTCCGATGGTGATGTCGTAGTCTCGCACGTGCGTCGTGGCTTCAACATCCAGTATCGGATCAATACGTATGGGATCAGAGAACGTGACGTCGCCCCGCTCCAGGTGATACTTCGTGCCGTTCAGCTTGATGTCGCCTTCGGCAATGTTGACGCGCCCCAGTAAAACCGGCTTGATTGGAGTTCCACGCAAACGGAGATCAACGTCCCCCGACAGCTTGGCTAACGAAGTTTGCACGGTCAACTCTGGTGCCGAGACAATGCGCACATCCAAATGAAGGTTGTTCAAGGGCGAAGTTGGATTGGGTACCTCGGCGGGAGTGTTACGCGTGAGTATGAACGTCAAGTCGGCAGTCGGATTTTGCGCAAATCGTGTGACCGTGATGTCACCCGTCAAGTTCGAATTCTGAAGCGTGCCCACCAGATGAAGGCGTTGGTCGGAAGTAACGCTGACCCCGGCATACCGGAAACGGATTTCATTCCCTTGCGCACCGAGATCGAAGCCAATGGTGGTGCCCAGCGACACAAATCCAGTGAAGGTTACCTTCCCCCCACCGGTCCGCCCGGTCAACTGTTCAACTTCCAGGCGATTCTGGTTCAAGAGCAGGCTGCCATTCAAGTCGCTCAAACCTGCCGGCAAATCGATCATCGAGAGGCCGATGTGTGAGACCGTGATACGACCAACCATAATTGGGTTAGCGACCGTGCCCTTGATTCTTACATCGACGTCTGTTGTGCCGGTGGAAATGAGCTCCGGTTCGAAGGTTTGCAGCAGTTTGACGTTCACGTGGCCGTTGGCGCGTACGTCGAGCAGCTTGTCTCCTTTCAGATCAAGAGATCCAGCCAGCGTAAAACGTGAATCTTCCGCGACAAGGGCACAGCGCTGGGCGCTAATCACCTGATCCCGCAATGTGAGCTCGATCGGCCCGTCACTTGCGAGCGGAATCTTCTCTACCTCGACATTGAAGGTATCGATCTTAAGAGTGCCATTCAGATGGCGCGGCTGCCGCAACGGTCCAGTCAGGTGTGCCTGGCCGGCAATCGCCGAGTGCCCGGTAATTGTGCCTCGGATCTCCGCCCGGAGAAACGGATCGATGTCGAGCCGTTCAAACTGCAAGCTCAGATTGGCAGGCAGGTCGCCGTGAAGCTCGACGTTCCCGTCAAGTGCAGCGCTCGCCTTGGGGAGACGAGAGCGTGCTGTCACGTGCAGCTGCGCGCCGTGCGATTCTGCATCAGCAACCAGTCCGCCTTCAACCTCGCCGTTCAATACCAGATCGGTGGCCTCCAAGTGGGCCACGATGTCTGGGGCCTCCAGTGATCCTGATCCCTTTGCCGTGAACTTTATCGTACCCACCGTCGTGAAGCGTGTAGATTGCAGCTCGGGGATATGGGCCAAGTCAAAGCTTTCGCCCTTGAGGTCGAACCGCGCAGTCTTGTTGCTAAAGTTATAAGCGGCGGCCCCCTGCACCGTACCATTCAGTGCCTGCAAGTGAACGTCGTTCAGTTGTGCCTCATGGTTTGCAAATTCCACCTTCGAAGTCAGCGCTTTGACGGCCCGCCCGTACACCTCCGCAGACTGCAAAGAGATTTGACCCTGACCATGCGGATTCTGTTCGGTGCCAGACGCCTGCAGCGTCAGATTCAGCGTCCCACTCACGGGGTAATCCGTGCCGATAACATGTTGCAGCGTGCCGGCATCCCCGTTGTGCAACGCAGCTTCTATCTGAAACGGCGTTGTATCCGTGAAACTGCCATTTTGGAGAGTTGCCGATCCGTCCAGGTCGATCCGTGTGTTCCCCTGATGAATCACGCCACGGTGCACACTTATCTGGGAGAGCGAATACTGCACATCGCCGGCAAAAGAATCAATATGGATCTCGCGTGGTTGGGGGCGAGAAGCAGGCTGAGGGGGCGGTGCTGCGGCGCGGTGGAAGAATGACGTCTTAGTGGAAGTGGTCGCCGAAACCGGACGCGCGACTGGCGGGGACGGCGGAATGTAGCTGTAGGTAAAGTCTGTCGCCTGCAGATGACCGGCAATCTCCGGCGCCTTGAGTTTGCCGTTCACGGTCCCACTGAAGATGGCCTGGCCTGCAAGCTGAACTGGTGGCGCTTCGCTTCCGAGGGCGGACAGCAAAGGCTGAAATTCCGCAAGGCTCGTGGTGGTGACGGTCAACTTGAGCGCGGCAGAACGCGAACTGAGATCGCCTGAGCCGTTGAGCTGCGTGTGCAAAGTAGAGACGTTTGCAGCAGAGAGCGTCATCACATCGGTTGCGGCACTGTAGCGACCACGCACCGTCGCCCTTATTGGCAACTCATTCGATGCAGGCTGCGCCGGGGGAACAGCCTCGAGCGCAAGGTCAGCATTGGCACGACCCAGCGAGCCGGCCCAAACAACATCCGCCGTGCCGCTGGCACTGCCTACAGGCTTCAGGTTCGCGAGAGGCATCGACCTGGTTGAAAATGCCCGCGCCAATTCTGCCAGGGAGAGATCACGGAGTTGCAGGCGTGCTATTCCCTGCTCCAGCTGTCCGTTGAGTGTCTTGTCCTTGGAACGGTGGGGCGGTTCACTTCTGCGGCCGGCGAGCGCGTTGTTTACGCCTGCCTGCGGCTTTGCTTGTTTGGCGCCGTTGGTCCAATTCCAAGACGTGTAGTTCTTCACCTCTGCGTCGCCCGTGACCTCTCCCCCCAGGAAACGGGCCGCGATGCGGGTGAACTTCAAGTGTTCACGCTCGGCTGAGAAGTTGCTGTTCAGACTGACATCGCGCAGGTCGAGTCCCTGATCCACGTAGTTGAGGCTTCGAACCGCCGCTCTCCCTGTCGAACTGTAGTCTCCATCAAAGTATTTTCCAGAACCATTGAGCGTCAGAGTGCCCGCCCGCAAGTTATAGCTGCGAACGACTGCCCCGAGTTGCGCAAGATCGAGATTGCTGTCGTAGGTGAGCTGAATGCGCGGATTCTTGAAGTCCGTGAGCTTGCCGTTCACCTCGATGGAAGATCTTTGTGATGTAAGCCGCAGCGACTTGACCTCGACCGCGTTTTGCCACAGAGAAAGCTCCAGGGATACCTCAGCGGCGACGTCGCGCCAGTCCTGGTAGGTAACATCCAGCCTTCCGACATCAATCTTGCTGTCATAGCGTTTGGCGCGTGAGTCATACACCATTCGCACATCCACGTCATTGACGCCGAAATCCACTGGCAACGCACGCTGGTTTAACAGCAGCAACCCGCGACGAAAATCGGCGCGCCCAATTGCGAGGTCAAGAAGCTGCTGGATGGGCGTCTTGTTGCTCTGCGGGTTTGCCCTAATCTCGGGCGCGTTGGTCCTGCCATCGGGATAAACGACGAGGTGAAAAACCGGGCCGTCCACTCGCAGCTCACGAAGGCTGACGCGCGCCTCGGCCAGCGAGATGATGTGCAGCCGCGCGTAGAGGCGATTCACATGGGCAAAGGGTAATTCGTCCGGAGCCTCACGGCCATGAATCGTCAAATCCCGGACATCAATCTCCAGGCGGGAAACGTTCCAATGGAAGGCTCCCAGCTCCACACGCCCATTGGTTGCCTTTTCAAGGTATGCAATGACCCTGCGGCGAACGACTTGCTCGAACGCCTGGCTGCGAAGGTACCAGGTGGCTCCGATGAAAAGAGCCAGCAGGGTGGTTCCCACAATCGCCACTTTGCGGAGGCGGCGCCGGGAGCGCGGCTTGCCGGTCGTTTCCGTCACGTTAATTGAGGCCGGAGGCCCGCCGATTCGCCCGCCGACGAGGTCACGGCGGGTATCGGAACGTTGCTGTGAATCTCCGCCTGTTGACGCAAGTTGTGTAGCCACGCGTCGAGCATCTCGTCCATGTGCTGTTGCGTCAGTAACTCGCGGATCTTGGGTTCGACTTCGTTCAGGGCAACCACTTTGGTGCCAGAGCGCTGCAGCTCCGGAAGCAATGTGTTGTTGTAGTACGCCTCAATCTCGTCAGCCTGCACATGAATGTGCGGACGCAGGCGCACCTCGACAAAGTTCATTACCTGAACTTCCGTCTTCAAGTGCTCCCTGACCATGATCTCAGTCAAGCCGTAGCTCGCTAGAATTCTCTCCCATGCCACGTCGTCTGCGGCACCAGGAACCTGAGTTCTCACCCTGGCCAGTTCATTACGCAATTCGTCGGCCGAGGGTTGCATATAGTTGGGGTCACTCATTTGGTTCTTTAACAATTGGCGATCGATCAACCGGCGCAAAGCATTGACCCGATCCTCCCGGGACACCTTGTCGAGTGGCTTCTGCAACATGAAGGCTTCGAAACAAATGGCCTCGTCCCAGTCACTTTGAAAGATTGGCTGGCGGTTGACAGTCGCGATCACGCCGTCGATCACTTCGCCGGCAAAAGCCGCCCGGGAAGCCATCGGCAGCAAGCAGAGCGTCGCAGTTAGAACGATGAAAATGCGTTGTCTCAAAATGTTTGTCCGATACTAAAAAAGAAATTGATTCGGCGCAGAGTTTCAGTTGTTGCATCTTCCAGAACCGGGTATCGAGTCGGGTTGAAGTTATAAGCGAAATCCACGCGCACCGGCCCCACGGGCGTCTTGTAACGTATTCCAATACCCACAGCCTGGGGGTTGTAGTTGAAGTTGCAAGGCACCTTGGTTCCGGGGACAGAGCAGGCTGCAATCGACGGCTGATGCAGGGTAAACACCCCACTCACGATGTGGTTGGCTGTGTCATACACGTTGCCCATGTCGTGGAAGAACACCAATCCCACATTTTGCCCCAGATAAGGCAAGGACAAAGGTGGCGTGCGCAACTCTACGTTATTGACGAAGAGACCCTGCCCGCCGATGGGGTATCCGGTCTGCTGATCGCGAGGTCCCGCCTGATTAATCGCAAACCCCCGCAGAGAGCTGCTGCCGCCCGCAAAAAACAGCACCGGAAGCGGAATCACATTCTGGTTGGGTGAAAGCGGGTTGGAGGTCGCCGGTCCGTATCCCGTTACGCCATACGGGTACTCGACGCCAATTTGTGTCCTGCGGGCAAGGACCCAGCGTTTCTTAATCGTGTAATAGGTGGAGTTCTCCGCCAGGATACGTCCAAAATCAGCCTGCGAGCCCAACGCCGTCGTGGCCAGGCCCATGTCAGACGCTGTATAGGAACCCCTGTGGGGATCGATCGCGTCGTCACGCTTGTCACGGATATACGTCAAGCTCGGCATGCCGATGACCACTGGCTGCGAATACAACGGGATGAGCGCAGGATCGATGAACAGGCTGTTGGGATCAACCCGAACCCGTTGGTACGTGAGCCGATAAAAGAGGGTAGTCACACGACTGACCTTTTCCTCTGCCTGGATCGAACCCTCCAGCCTTTCGGAGGTGAAAGTGTTCACGTCTGCTGTGTTGTCGTAGAACCCCGTGAGCGTGAGGCGCCACTTTTCCTTTCGCAGCAGGCGCGGCGCGTCATAGCTCACGAGAACCCGGCGAGTCAGCAGGCCCAGGCGGCCCCGAAATGTGAACGTCTGGTCCCGGCCAAACACGTTCAATCGAGTGATCTCGAGCACAGCGTTGGGGCTGATGCCGGTGTTGCCCTGCGGGGTATCCTTCCCCGGGATATTTCCCGTGGCAAACTCAATTCCGCCGCCATAGCGAAAGGTCCAGCGCTGGGCTTCCTGAAGATCAAACAGTATGTCCTTTTGCGGTACGGTGCCGTCCGGATTCTGCACCGCCATTTCCACTTGGTTGAAAATTCCCAGATTGTAAAGCCGTCGCTGCGAGTCCACCATCTGGAGCTGGCTCACAGGATCCCCAGGCTGCACGCGAATGCGCCGATCCACGACGTAGGGCCGTGTGTAATTCAGACCGGTAACGACGACACGATCGACGAAGACTTGTTCACCTTCCTTGATGGTGTAGATGAGGTCCACCCGGGGAGGGTCGCCGGAAACCGGGTGCGCCACAGCCTCGAAGTCCACGCTGGGAAACCCGTGATTGTAATAGTAATAAGTGACGGCATCACGATCGGAAGCGACATTGCTCTCGCTGTACGGTTGGCCCTGCAGGCTGCTCAGCAAGGCCATTAGCTTGTCCGTTGCAACCTTATTGTTTCCTGACACGGTGAGTGACTGGATGAGGGTTTGCGGCCCTTCATCGATCTTGAACAGCACAGCCAGCTCATCTTGCTGTCCGTTGTAACCCTCTTGGACCTCCGGCTCAACTTTCAAGTCCTGAAAGCCGTTCGATTGGTAGAGATACTTGATCGCTGCCACATCATTCGTCAACAGCTTCTGGCTGAAGCGGCCATGCGGGAGAACGAAGCTTGAGGTCTGGATGCTCAGGCGCTCGCGAATCGTCTCAACATCGAAGTACTTGTTGCCTTCGATCTTGATGGCGGTAAGCTTGTGGCGCACTCCCGGGTCGATTTTGTACACGATGTTCACGAGGCTCTTCGACGGATCCTGACGGCGCTCGACGTCAACGGTGGCGCTGAAGTATCCCTGGGTCTGCAGGTAGTCGCGCAGGTTTCGCCGTCCTTCGTTCAACAGGTCGTCATCGACAGCATTCTCCTGGTAGACAGGAACCAGCTTCCTGATTTGTGACCTGCTGATCTTCTGGCCTTCAGTGCTGATCTCCACCTTGGGGCCCTCGTCGACGCTGAAGATATAGTCGAGCGTGTTGCTGTTGGAGTGGTACTTTCGATCGGTCAGCGAGACCTGGGCTTCCAGGTGATTATTCTTTTGATACTTCTTGCGCAGCCGTTCTAGCGCGCGGGTCACCCGGTCGCTGCGCACCGCTGTTCCCGGTTTCAGCTTGGTAATTTTCTGAACCTGCCCTGGAGGGATGCCCGTGTCGCCTTGTAATGTCACCTCGCCAATGCGCGCCAACGCCCCCGGAACGACGTGGAACGTCACATCCATCTGACGGGTGTCTTCGTGCGGCTCCAGGCTATAAGTAATAGCGGACTGGTAGTACCCGTTGTCCTGCATCACCTTGTTCGTGTACTCGATCGAACGCTTGACTTTCTCAACCGTGAAAACCTCTCCCAAATCCAGCTTGGCCGCATTGATCAACTGGTGCGCCTTGGGGTTTGTCTTCTTTGGGGTGCCTTCGACGTTCACGGCACCATTGAAGTAGTTCTCGGTGGCGACGAAGGTCAGGGCAAGGCCTCCCTGCTGGTCAGTCTCCGCCTCCACTTGCAAGCTTGAGAAGCGGCCCGTGGCGTAGAGGGTCTCCAGGCTGAGGCGCAGTTGATCGCGGTCCAGGGGCTGGTTCACCGGTTGCGCCAGCAAATTCCGCAACATCTGTGGACTGGTGCCTTGGATTCCCCTGAACTCAATGTTATGGACGGGCTTACCGAGATACTTATTCAGGCTGGTTAGAGGTGCGGCACCATTTGCTTGCGCCGGAGGGTTTGTGCCAGGATTCTGTGCCCAGCCAGCAAGCACGCCGACGATGATCGCCGCGCCGAGCAATACCGGCTTGCATCCCGACAACGTGTGGATTTCCCTCAAGCGTTTTCCTCGGCGCAACGGCTTTGCGGCGAGCCTGCCAACTTGACGGCATCCTGTCTCCGGCTCTTCGGCCAAGACCCGCCTGTCCCGACAGAAAGGTGCTCCCGCGGCGGCGCCTCCACTCAAGCCTTCACCCTAACCTGCTGGTGAGTTCCTATAATAACCAAGGAACCCATCCACGAGAGCAGGTCAGCTGTTGGAATTTACGGAGCGGTATTCTCGCCAGGTCCTTTTTACGCCGATTGGGACTGAAGGACAAAAACGGCTTGCGACCGCGCGCATCGCAATCGTCGGTTGCGGCGCAACGGGATCGGCTTTGGCATCGCTGCTGTCTCGGGCAGGAGTCGGGTACCTGCGCCTTATTGACCGTGACTATGTCGAGCCCAGCAATCTACAGCGCCAGGTGCTGTTCGATGAGGCCGACGCTGCCGGGTCTCTGCCCAAAGCGATTGCGGCCGCCGGCAAGATTAGAAGCTTCAACTCGGAGATTCAGGTCGAGCCCCATGCTGCTGACCTCACGCCGGAGAACGTTGCGGACCTGCTCTCAGACCTCGACCTCATGCTGGATGGAACCGACAACTTCGAGACTCGATACTTGATCAACGACTTCGCTGTGAGCAGGCATATCCCCTGGATATACGCCGCGGCCGTCGCCAGCTACGCCGTCACGATGACAATTCTTCCCGGCGAAACCGCATGTCTCGCCTGCATTTTTCCTGATTCTCCCAAGGGAACTGTGGAGACCTGCGATACCTCGGGCATTCTGAATTCGGCGGTGAACCTGGTCGCGTCCATCGCTTCCAGCGAAGCTATCAAGCTCCTGGTCGGTGCCCGAGACAAGGTACGACGAACACTCTTGTCCTTCGATGTATGGAGCAATGAACCTGCTGAAATCAGCACGGCGCGGCCGCAAACTGGGTGCCGTACATGCGATCAGCACCAGTTCATCCATCTCGATGGGGAAAGCCGGCCGCACATTACCCTTTGCGGACGTAACTCGGTTCAGATTCACGAACGTCACCGGCCCATCGACTTCAATGAGGTCACCCGCCGCCTCGCCCCACATGGCTCCGTCCGACATAACGAGTTTGTGCTTAAGTTCTGGCGAGATCCGTACGAAATGACCCTTTTTCCTGACGGCCGCGCCATCATCAAAGGCACGACCGACACTGCCATCGCACGCAGTTTCTACGCTCGGTACGTAGGCTCCTGATTTCGAGGGTGGCCGGCCCTTTCTAGTTACGAGACACAGCTTCTGTTATCTTTTCCCTTCCTCCTGGCCGGACCGAATTTGTGGGCATTCCGGCGCCGGGGGAAGGGGCGACTCGCCGGATAGGAGAAAGCGTTCGCATGCCTGACAGTCTGGCGCAGCAGATTGCCCGACCTGAGCCAAGCAAACTCTACCGTTGGGCGGTGTTAGTCGTCGTCAGCCTGGCGATGGCGGGCAATTACTACGTTTATGACAGCATCAACCCGCTGGAGCGAATCTTTCTCGATCAGCTTAAGTTTTCCGCCTCGATGTTCGGATGGCTGAATGCCAGCTACAGCATCGCGGCTGTGGCGACGCTTCTGATTGGCGGCATCCTCATCGACCGCTTGGGGATCAGGCAATCTTTGCTGCTGTTCTCGGCGCTATGTCTGATTGGCGCCGCATTGACCGCGTTCAAGGGAAACTTCGCGCTTATGGTAAGCGGTCGTACGGTCCTCGGCCTGGGAGCTGAGTCGCAGATTGTCGCCGTGTCAACCGCGTTGGCGCGGTGGTTCAAGGGAAAGGAACTCAGTTTTGCCTTTGGCATCAATCTCACCATCGCCCGGCTCGCTTCCATAGCGGCAGACAATTCTCCCACGTGGGCAAGATTCGCCTTCTATCCCAATGGTGTAACCGCGCCCCCGAGCTGGCATCTTCCACTTTTGCTGGCCGCCGGAATTGGGTCCCTTTGCGTCCTCGCGTCCCTCGCTTATTGGGCACTCGAAGTGAACGCCGAAGAACACTACCAACTGGGCAAGTCAGGTGAACCGGACAAGTTGAGCTTGCGTGAGGGACTTAAGTTCAATCCGTCCTATTGGTATGTTGTGGCCCTCTGCTTCACCTTCTACTCTGGCATCTTCCCGTTCAGGACCTTCGCTATCGATCTCTTCACCAGTAAGATTCTGGCCTCCATGGGCACTGCTGCCACCTCCGCCAGCGCCTTCGCCACGGCGCAACAACGGGCTGGCTCACTCAATAGCCTCCTGCCCTTCTCAGCGATGATTGCCACACCCTTGTTCGGTCTGCTGGCCGACAAGATCGGTAGACGCGCCACCTTGATGGTGTTCGGATCGTTCCTGATGATGCCCGTCTACCTGATGATCGCGTACGCGCATGTCTCTTTGCTGGTGCCTGTGGTGATGATGGGCATCGCCTTCTCGCTGGTGCCCGCCGTGATGTGGCCTGCCGTAGCCTACATCGTGGACGAGAAACGCCTCGGCACCGCCTATGCCCTGATGAGCCTTCTACAGCAGGTCGGGTTCTTCATCTTTAACCTGGCAATCGGGAAGGCTAATGACATTGCCGGCGCTGGCCCTGCAAATCCTCAAGGCTACGCTATTGGAATGTGGATTTTTTCAATCCTGGGCTTCCTGGCATTTTTCTTCGCTGTCGTGTTGCGTAAACGTGAAACTGGCAGTTACGCACACGGCTTGGAGACCATTACGACGGCTACTCCCGCATAACCGACGGTCACCGGCGCGAGAGTCGACCGCAAGCAACCAAGCCATGCTGAACCGCCTCTCTTATCTATTAGTTTCGTGCACCCAAGGTGATGCGGAGCCGGAATCCGGTGGAGGCTACTTGCACAACGCGCCCATCGACACGTAGGTGGAAAGCAATTGAAAGGCGTAGGCTTGTGACGCTGCCTTCGGCGAAGCATCAGATAGCTACTCTGGTTGCATCTAACTGCGTTGCAGTTTGGATAACTAAATTGACGACGGCAAAGAAAATTCTGGCTTCCGGGATCTCGGAGCACGAGGCCATAGATCGTGCCAAGCAAGGTGATGCCGAATGTTTCGAAAAGCTCTACGGCCTTCACAAGCGACGGGTCTACTCGCTCTGCCTGCGCATGATGGGCAACACCGCCGAAGCGGAAGACTTGACCCAAGAGGCCTTCCTGCAACTCTACCGGAAAATTTCGACCTTCCGCGGCGAGTCGGCATTCTCCACCTGGCTGCACCGGCTGGCAGTGAACGTCGTGCTTATGCATCTCCGCAAAAAGGGCCTACCCGAAGTCTCGTTGGAAGAATCCATGGAACCGCAGCAGGAGGATGGCCCCAGGAAGGATGTGGGTGCTCGCGATCCGGTGCTGGCCGGTTCCATCGACCGTGTCAACCTCGAGCGTGCGATCGAGACCCTGCCTCCCGGATATCGGATTATTTTTGTATTGCACGATATTGAAGGTTACGAACACAACGAGATTGCCGAGATGATGGGTTGCTCGATAGGAAACAGCAAGTCGCAGCTACACAAGGCAAGGATGAAGTTGCGGGAGCTGCTGAAATTGAGCAAGGCTGAAAAGGCTGCAAGACGTTGAATTGAGGAGGAGAAAAACATCCCGCGTGAGCGGGATGTTAGGGATTCTGCATGAACTGGCTCTCCGGAAGCTTCAAGCTTCATCGAGGATGAGCAAGTCTGCGGAGATTCCTGGGAGAGTCGAAATGACGTGCGGAGAGTTTCAAAAGGTTCTGCCTTATATCATCGACAGCGGCGGGAATGAAGAGGAACAGAAACACCTCGAAACGTGCCCGATGTGCTCCGATCTGGTCGCGGACCTGCGTTACATCGCCGAATACGCGAAGCTGCTGGTCCCGATGGAGGATCCAAGTCCACGAGTGTGGCAGGGTATCGAGCGGTCTTTGCACAGGGAAGGGCTGGCGAAGCCGGCCCGCCGGCATGTGTAGCTGGGTTGTCTCTCGGGAACTGCCTACATTCTCTTGACTGTCTTTTCGTAAAGATCCGGAAAACAGCCTTCGGGATCGTACTTTCCCTTTAGCCTGTCATAGGCCGGTTTGTTATAAATTTGCCAGAACGTGTGCTCGTCGTAGTAGGCGGTCGAGTACAAGCCCTTCTTACCATTCAACGCCCCGGCCTTTGCTTCAACCTTGCGGTTGTAGTAACCCTCCCCGTGGATTGTGGGCACGGAGTCCCAGAATCCAAAGTTGATGTACAGCTTCTCCGGATCGAGCGCGTACAAGTCATAAGTGACACCCGGATCATAGCTCCGGAAAGGGCACATCCAGATGGGAGTGATGCCGATCTCGCTGAACAGAAAATCAAGAAACTCCGGCGCGTGCTCAACCGGGATATCCACGTCCTGAATCACCCATTCCCTGCTCGATGGCAGCCTGACCTTCCGCGACAGCCGCATGATCCTCTGGTACGTCTTGGAGCCCAGCAGCCGTTTCGTCGCCAGCAGACGGACCGCAGGATGCTGCACGCCGAATCGCCTGGAACACCAGAACCAGTCCGTGTCCCAGCGCCAGATGTAGTCCTTCGCCCCCAGATAGTCCAGCTCGCGCCTGCGTATGGATTGAAAGAATATCTTCATGT
>Ga0306920_100001218_pt1 | contig 31876 bp, 33 predicted proteins | sample flu12Cox44000170_FD_204666 | JGI IMG/M metagenome (GOLD analysis project Ga0306920, IMG submission 204666) | Lab enrichment of tropical soil microbial communities from Luquillo Experimental Forest, Puerto Rico - flux4day.12C.oxic.44.000.170 (v2)... | ecosystem: Environmental > Terrestrial >...
CCTTTGGCGAGAAACGCTTTTCGGGTTTCGGCCTTCGGGTTTCGGCCTTCGGGTTTCGGATTTCGGGTCACGCCTCCTGCTTAGCAATCAAGCTCTGCACCTTCGCTGGACATATCGGCGGCCGAACAGATTCCATTCCCCATCCCAACAGTACTTTTGTGGCCGGACCGCAAACACGCCCCTGGCACGGCCCCATTCCGCAGCGTGTATGCAATTTGGCTTCGCGCCAGTTGCCGAAGTTTCGCACCTGGCCGAACGGTACGTCCTCGCACCGACAAATAATGGTGTCATCTGTGGCCAGAGTTTTGAGCTCAGGACACAATTTGAATGTCACCTCGAGACCCGTCTTGAAACTGCTCCAGGCAGCGCGCTGTCTAAATAACCTTTTCGCTCTCTCGTTGTCGCCGGCTGCCGCGAAACCTGCAATCTGTCCTTCGATCAGCGCCGTGTCAGCTCCTCCGATCCCGGTGAGTTCTCCGGCACAATACACGTCAGGGACGCTGGTCATCTGCATGAAATCCACCTGCACACGCCCCGCTGTCAGTTTGCAACCCAGAGCCAGGGGAAGTTCGACGTTTGGGACCAGCCCGAACCCGCATGCAAACAAATCACACTGTTCACTCCAGGTCCGCTGACCGTCCGTAAGGGAAACGCTGCGAACTTCCTCGTCACCTTCCGCATGCTCCGGCCGGACCCCGCAACGATAGGGCACGCCAGCCAAACTTCGCTTTAGGTTAACAGCCTGCCAAAGCTTACCAGGATGCCGCCAAAGCCCGAGACCGAACTTCAGGAGCTTGTCCCGTGAAGCCTGCTCATTGATCGAGACCACTTTCGCTCCATGTTTCGCAAGACCGGCCGCCGCCGCGAGCAATAGAGGACCGCTTCCGGCCACGACGACACGCTGGCCGCTTACCGGCCACCCATTCTTTACTAGTCCTAACAAACCTCCCGGGCCCATTACTCCAGGGAGTGTCCAGCCCGGAAAAGGAATAAATAATTCTCGCGCGCCGATCGCGATGATGAGGGACTGCCACCGAATTTGCACGGGTTGCCCAGCCTTTTCGGTCAGCAACAGGCCCGACTGCGGAACCGCAATAACACTTGTGTTGTCCGACAACGCCGCACCGGATCGACGAAACCGCTCGAACCAGGTCTGCGCTTGGGAAAGCTTTGGGCTGGCTTGTTCTCCTCGCCAGATTTGGCCCCCTAGCCAGGGGGTCTCGTCCACGAGTGCGACGGTTCGGCGGCTCCCGCAGGTCTCAGCGGCCGTGCACGCCGCCGCCAACCCTCCGGGTCCGGCCCCTACGACGACAATGTCGAACCCAAGCTCACTCATCAGTCTTAATGTCCATGTCAGGCGCGCACAGGGTCTGGCAGCTGCGACAGTGAGCCTGGCCGTTGATCGTTACTCGGCATTCCATGCAAGTGCCCATGCCGCAGAGCGGCCCCCGTGATTGCCCCGAGACCGAGCGACGAAAACGCGTCATCCCAGCTTGGGCAATTGCGGCGGCAACGAGGGTGCCAGGTGGAACGGAGAGGCGGCAGCCGTTTATTGTTATTTGGAGATTCTCATCCATGCGGGAGGAATTAAGGCCGAAGGCCGAAACCCGAAGGCCGAAAGAAAGCCGAAATCCGAAATCCGAACGAGCCCGCAATGGTGGGGCAAGGCTCCTGCCGAGCCCTGATCTTTTCTGCATAGCAATAGAGGCGGAGTAATGGAGTGATGGAGTGATGGGGTGATCCCCAAGCCTCCATTACTCCAACACTCCATTACTCCAGTTGGCAAGGTTCGGCGGCAGCCCCGCCCTGCCGAAAAAAGTCGTTCAATGCTGGGCTGCCATTTACTAAGCAAATTACTAAACAAATCTTGACGGAGCATAAGGTGAAGCCGGAATTGCCGTAGGACGCCCAAGCAGCAAGTCAGCCAATAGGCGGCCTGTGCCAAGCGATGTCGTGATACCCAATCCTTCATGACCCGTGGCGAGCCAGATGCGGGGATTGTCTGCACTCGGTCCAATGATGGGAAGCTTGTCGGGTGTCGCTGCACGGTGCCCTGTCCACGCCCTGATGGCTGAAAGTTTGCCCAAGCCGGGCAGGTATTGCAGGGCGCGCTTGATCATCCTGTCCAGCATGCTTTGCTCAACGACATCATTTTCAGCGTCATATTGCCTCGAGGACCCAATGAGCATTTGACCGTTTTGACGTGGTTGTATGTTAAATGCGACTGAGTCCTTCGTGGCGCCGTGGGCGCTCTTCAGATACCCAAGCTCAACAATCTGATGATGAACAAACCCTGGGTACCGATCGGTTATAACAAGGTGCCCTTTGCGTTTGCGCACAGGCAAAGTCGGCGATAACGTCGGCGACCATGGGCCAGTTGCACTTACGGTGTAGCCTGATGACAGCTTCGATCCGTCACTCAATTGAACTCCCCCCTCTGCAAGAAAACCGGTTACCCTGGTTCCGAGTCGAAGCTCCGCACCTGCGGCCTTGGCCTTGCGAACGAGAAATGCGGCCGCGCAGGGTGGGTACAGCACACCGTCTTCAACCACCCGCAGCCCGCCCGCCATGCCCGACCGCAAGTTCGGCTCTGCTGTCCTAACGCCTTCAGCATCCAAAACCTCCACCCGCACACCACGCTGACTGTAATACATCTGTTTGCGGCGAACTTCGGTCATCTCCTCTTGATCGGCGGCTAGCCAGAGCGTTCCGCAAGCTTCGTAGGCCACATCCACAGGGAGCTCCGGAGCAAGTCGGCGCCAAAGGGAAACCGAGTAGGACGTCAGCGCAAATTGCGCCTCCGAATCATCCATCACAGTCAGGTGGCCCATGCCGGCTCCCGTGGTTCCACCTCCAATGGGGCCGCGATCAAGCACCAGCACTTTGAGGCCCGCCTTTGCGCACTCGACAGCGCAGGCCGCCCCCACAATTCCCGCTCCAACAACGATCACGTCAGGTGCGGGACTCATGTCGAATTCCCCAACAAAACGGGTCGGCCCCGTTCAGCAGCAAAATGCTTTCAGCATTGACGAAGGCGCTTCCAGTAATTCTAGGTATCACTTTACCGGCCGCGCGGTCGAGCCAGGTGAAAGAACCTTTGAAAGTGCTCCCGATGATGCTTTCCTGCACCCAGGGCTCATTTTCTTTCAGTTTCCCATCTGCAGCCAGGCAGGCCAATTTGGCGCTCGTGCCCGTGCCACAAGGCGAGCGGTCGTATGCTTTGCCTGGACACAGCACAAAATTAAGCGAATCAGCACCCGCGGTTCGGCCCGGACCGAATAATTCCACATGGTCGATCTCAGGAAAGCCTTGTGCGTTGATAGCCTGACGCACTTGCCAACAAAACTCGGTCAATTGCTCTGTCCTGGTTGCGGATAATTCCTGGCCGTGATCCTGGACCAGGAAAAACCAATTGCCACCCCAGGCCACGTCACCTGAGATATTGCCCAGGCCATCGACTTTGACAGCCACAGACTTCCGGGCACGCCAGCTCGGAACGTTCTGAACGGACACTTCTCCATTCCCATGCAGAGTGGCTGTAACCACGCCAACTGACGTCTCAATGCGATGGTCGCCAGGCCGAATTTTACCCAAGTGTGCGAGCGTCGCCACAAGACCAATCGTTCCATGACCACACATACCGAGGTAACCCACGTTATTGAAAAAAATTACGCCTGTGATACAGGCGGGATCGGTTGGCTTAACCAATAGCGCCCCCACCAGCACATCGGACCCTCGCGGTTCGTTCACAATAGCTGAACGAAACGCATCGTGACTCTCACGGAAGACATTGAGCCTTTCAGTCACACTGCCGGCTCCGAGTTCCGGGCCCCCTTCCACAACGACCCGGGTAGGTTCACCCGCCGTATGCGAGTCGACTATGGAAATCTTCCTCATGAGCCTTTTGGTAACTTTGGCCGGTTCTGGATGACCTCGTGAATGATTTTCAGAATCTGTTTGCGTTCCGGACCGACTAACGGCAAGCGCGGCGCGCGCACCCATTCGCTGCCAAGCCCGCATTCCTGGACGGCAAGTTTGATGTATTGAACAAATTTCGTATGGGTGTCCAGGTGCAGCAATGGAGTAAACCAGCGATAAAGCCGCCGGGCATCCTCCCATTTTCCTCGGCGCGTTAGTTCCCAGAAGTACTGGTTTTCCTTCGGAAACGCGATGCCACTTCCGGCTACCCAACCGTCGATTCCGAGCACCGCGCTTTCCAGCACCAAATCATCCACTCCTGTAAACAGCGCATAACGCTCGCCTACCAGATTGTGGATGTCTGTGATCCGACGCGTGTCGCCAGTGCTTTCCTTCAGCGCGACAAAATTCTTAACATCTGCCAATTGGTCAAACATTTCGGGCGTGATATCGTTGGCGTAGCTGATTGGGTTATTGTAAAGCATGATGGGCAAGCCCGTAGCAGCGGCTGTCTTGCGAAAGTGCGTCATCGTTTCGTTTGGGTATCCTTTGTAGAGCATCGGAGGCATTAACATGAAGCCGTTCGATCCCTGTCGCTCGAGGTCGCGCACATAAGCACATGCCGCCGCGGTGCTACTCTCCGCTACCCCACTGAGCACAGGCACTCGCCCCGAAACCGATTTAATCATCGCTTCAATGAGGCGTCGTTTCTCCTCCGGCAATAACGCCTGGTTTTCGCCTAGTGACCCCAGGAAAATAAGGCCTGAAACCCCGGACTTAATAAGCGCGTCGGCATGCCGGGCTGTGGCTTCCAGATTAAGTGACTGGTCTCGTTTGAGTTGAGTTGTGATGGCGGGAAATACTCCGCTCCAAAAGGGCGTGCTCATTGTAATTGATCGACTCAGGTTACCTGCAGCAGTTTAAGGTCCTCGGTCGTAAATGTCTTGGCTAGAAATGACATTGAGACAGTTAAAATTGACTAAGATCTGCGATGACACCTTCAGCTCCTGAAGATCCGCTTCCCCGGTGGGGCGAGGCTCCTGCTGAGCCCAATTCATTTCGCGCTCTATGTGCCTCCGTAAGATTCATCCTCTGAAAAGATCAGGGCTCGGCTGGAGCCTCGCCCCACCAGGGGTTCGGGCGAGTCCCAGGGCCCAGAACAAGTTTGACCCGCAAGGCTAAAACGAGTTTCATTTTTCAAGGGCACCCAATATGAGTCTAACCAAGCCGTCATTGGACGACCTGCGTATCCAGCGCAGACCTGAATCCCGCTCGCGAGGCTGGTTGGGATTGGTGCTTCTTTTCCTGCTGCTTCTCGGAGTCGGTTCATTTTGGTGGCTCAAAGGTGTGAGCGCCATTAAGGTTCAAACAGTTTCGGCCCGTGCAAACGTGGCCTCCGGAAACGATCACACTGTCTTGAACGCTTCGGGTTATGTCACTGCGAGGCGCGAAGCAACTGTGTCATCCAAAGTCACAGGCAAGGTAGTTGAAGTGCTCATCGAGGAGGGGGTGAAAGTCCAGGAAGGACAGGTGCTCGCGCGATTGGATGACACGAACGTCAAAACCAGCTTGTTTCTGGCCCAAGCCCAAATGGTTTCGGCCACTAACGCTCTGGCCGAGACTCGGGTTCGCATTCGCGAGGCCGAGCAGGAGTTGCAGCGCCAGTCCGGGTTGCTCAAAGCCAACATCGCGACCCAGGCCGATTACGATCACGCTGAAGCCGCCGCGCTTGCCTTGAAGGCCAAGCTGGATCAGCAACTTTCCGATGTCACCGTGGCCGAACGTCAGGTTGCCTATTGGCAACAGCAACTTGACGACACGATTATCCGCGCCCCATTCAGTGGAATCGTTACCTCGAAGAGAGCGCAACCTGGCGAGATGATTTCTCCCATTTCCGCCGGAGGCGAGTTCACTCGCACTGGTATCTGCACCATTGTCGACATGGGCTCGCTCGAAATCGAAATCGACGTTAATGAAAGCTATATTAACCGGGTCGAACCAGGCCAACCGGTGGAGTCTGCACTCGACGCTTATCCGGATTGGAAAATTCCTTGCAAAGTGATCGCGATCATCCCAACTGCCGACCGGCAGAAATCCACCGTGAAGGTTCGCGTCGGTTTCGACAAGCTGGACCCGCGAATTCTTCCGGAGATGAGTGTTAAAGTAGCATTTCGGGAGGCCGCAAATTCCGGGTCGGTTGCCGCGCGCAATGTTGTGGTGCCGAAGGCTGCGGTTCATCAGGAGGACGGCCGGGATGTTGTTTTGGTTGTGCAAAACGAGCGGGCCGAGCGCAGAGCCATCACGATTAACAGTTCCACTGCTGAAGAGACCATTGTTAGCGCCGGCCTGAGCGCCGGTGAAAAAGTGATTCTGGACTGGCCGTCAGGCTTGACGGACGGTTCAAAAGTTAGGGAAATAAAGCCATGAATACCCCGCCCGGTCCGTCGAACAATGGCGCACTGGTCAATGTCGACGGCGTTGAAAAAGTATTTCACCGCGGTTCCGAAGAGATCCACGTGTTGAAAGACCTTCATTTGAAGGTGCCAAGTGGCCAGTTCCTGGCCTTGATGGGCCCATCCGGTTCAGGCAAAAGCACGCTGCTAAATCTAATCGGTGGTTTGGATCGTCCCACGCAGGGAACCGTCAGCATTGCGGGTGAACGCGTCGACGAACTTTCTGATCGCAGGCTGGCTGCCTGGCGTGCCCGTCACATCGGCTTTGTCTTCCAGCTTTATAACCTGATGCCCGTCCTGACCGCCGAGCGCAACGTCGAGTTGCCTTTGTTGTTGACCCACCTCTCCAAGGCCGAACGGCGCAAACACGTGGAGACGGCTCTGGCCGTGGTTGGTCTTTCAAATCGCGCACGGCACTACCCTCGTACGCTCTCCGGCGGCGAGCAGCAGCGTGTGGGGATTGCCCGTGGCATTGTGACCGATCCCACTTTATTGTTGTGCGATGAGCCGACGGGCGATCTGGATCGCAAGTCTGGCGATGAAATTCTGGATCTGTTGCAAGCACTTAACCGTGAGCACGGTAAAACCGTCATTATGGTGACGCACGATCCCCACGCCTCCGCCCGTGCCTCACGCACGGTTTACCTGAACAAAGGACAGCTGACGGACGAGCCGATGATATAATGAAGCGGAGTTTTGGAGTAATGGAGTGATGTCGTTATGAAATTCGCGCACCTCATCTGGAGCAATCTGAAACGCAAGAAGCTACGGACAGGCTTGACCCTCCTTTCGGTTTTAGTGGCGTTCGTCCTGTTTGGAATCCTTGCGGCCATTAAACAAGCCCTTTCAGGCGCCATAACACTCGAGGGCGCCAATCGCCTCGTGGTTCGCCAAAAAGTTTCCCTCATTAATCCCTTGCCGGAAAGCTACAAGTCGCGCATGGAACGAATTCCGGGTGTCGCTTTAGCTGTCCATCAAACCTGGTTCGGGGGCATCTACAAGGATCCTAAAAACTTCTTTATGCAAACCCCTGTTGTGCCTGAAGAGTTCCTCGATATGCATCCCGAGTTTATTGTGGCTCCAGAACAAAAAAAGGCCTGGGTTGAAACGAGGACCGGAGCGATCGTCGGCCGCAAAACTGCCGAACGATTCAATTGGAAAATCGGTGATAAGGTGCCAATCCAATCCTCAATTTGGGCGAAAGAGGATGGCAATCGCGTATGGGATTTTGACATCGTAGGAATCTTCTCTGGCAAGGACAAGACCACGGACACCACTCCACTATTTTTCCGTTATGACTACTTCGAGGAAGCCAGGGGTAGAGGCAAGGGCGAGGTTGGGTGGTACACTATCCGCGTGAAAGATCCATCGCAGGCCGCGGAGATTTCCAAACGGGTCGACCAGGAATTCGAGAATTCCGCTTACGAAACCAAAACTGAGCCCGAAGGGGCCTTCGTTCAGGCATGGACTAAGCAGATTGGCAACATTGCTCTCATCACCGGGGCGATTGTTGGAGCTGCCTTTTTCACAATCCTACTCGTTACGGGCAGCACGATGTCTCAGGCGGTGCGTGAGCGAACCGGCGAATTGGGTGTTCTCAAAGCGATAGGTTTTACCAATGTGCAAGTACTTGGAATGGTCCTGGCCGAGTCTTGCCTTGTCGCCGTAATAGGCGCAGCGCTCGGGTTGGCGATTGCCTGGCTGATAACTTCGGGCGGAGATCCTACCGGCATGCTGCCGCTATTCTTCTTGCCGCATCGCGCATTCCTTGAAGGCCTGGCCTTCAGCCTGGGGTTGGGCTTGTTTGCCGGGATTTTTCCAGCGCTCGCCGCCATGCGCTTGCGAGTGGGCGATGCCCTGAGACGAATGTAATATGGCCGGTCCCTCTAATTGGCTCGCACAGGTTGGTTCGATCACCAGATTCGGACTGCTGAGCATCCCGCAACGTCGCGGTTCGGTGTCGGCGGCAGTTATTGGGATCGCGGGAGTGGTCGCCGTGCTGGTCGGCGTGTTGTCTATCGCAGCAGGCTTTCGCAAAACCATGAATGCCTCAGGATCGCCCGATGCCGCGATAGTTCTGCGCAGCGGCGCTGATAGCGAAATGGTGAGCGGCTTTTTGCGTGAAAATACGCGTGTTATTGCTGATGCACCCGGCTTGGCACATTCCGATAAAGGGGCACTCGCCTCCGCCGAGTTATTTGTCATTATCGATCTGCCTAAGCGGTCTACTGGCACCGATGCCAATGTTCCTCTCCGGGGAGTCGAGGATCAAGCGTTCAAGGTTCGCGATAAGTTCAAGATTGTTGAAGGCCGGCGCTTCGAGTCGGGCAAAAACGAAGTGATCGTCGGCATAGGGGCCGCCCGCCAATTTGTCGGCCTGGAAGTCGGCAACCGTATCAAAGTCGGCCGTTACGAGTGGCCCGTGGTGGGGACTTTTTCGGCTGGCGCTGGCACCGCCGAATCTGAAATCTGGACGGACGCCTCTGTTCTGCAGGGGGCTTTTAATCGGGGCGACAGCTTCCAATCTGTTTACACGAAGCTAACTTCTCCAACTGCATTCCAACAGTTCAAGGACGCACTCACCACCGATCCCAAATTGAACGTAAAAGTTCTGCGTCAAACGGATTATTACGCGGAGCAATCCACCGCGGTTACAAAGTTAATTACGACACTGGGGTTCATCATTGCCATCCCGATGGCGATCGGCGCCGTGTTCGGTGCGCTCAATACGATGTACAGCGCGGTGTCGTCCCGCACGCGTGAGATCGCAACCTTGCGTGCCCTGGGGTTCGGAAGCGGTGCCGTCGTATTTTCGGTGTTGCTCGAATCATTGTTCCTCGCTCTCTTGGGCGGCGCGATTGGTGCCTCCCTCGCATACCTTGCCTTTAACGGGTTCCAAACGGCCACCATGAATTTCCAAAGCTTTAGCCAGGTCACGTTTGCTTTCCAGGTCACGCCACAGCTTCTGATACAGGGAATTATTTGGGCAACTGTCATTGGCCTCATCGGCGGGCTGTTCCCGGCTGTCCGTGCCGCCCGGCTTCCCATTGCTGCCGCTCTCCGCGAACTGTAAAAGCCCTTCGGACTGTTGCTTCCTGGTCATCGAGCGAGTTGATGGTCGGCGCATTTTTTTCAATTAGTGAGCCGTGCCATATCAATGATATGGTCGAGCCGTTGTGCAAAATCGATCTCTCAGATGGTCTCTGGAAAATCGACTATGAAATACTCCGACATTGAGAAAATTCAGCAAGCCGGGCTGATCACTGCGGGGCAGCAACAAAAAATTGTCGAGCACTTTAAACTGAAGGAGGAGTCCAACCGGGCTCTAGCTATTTTCTCTTTCATCGGTGCTGCCCTGGTCATTTGTGGACTTATTCTCTTGATTAGTGCCCATTGGGACCAGATTCCGCGTGCACTTAAGATCGCCATGGGAATAGGATTGATGCTCGGTGCTCATGCGGCCGGTTGGTATCTGCGCGAAATACAAGGCATCTATCGCAAAAGTGGTGAGGCGCTGCACCTGGTGGGCTCGGGACTCTTCCTCGCAAACATCGCCCTGATTGGCCAGATTTATCATCTCTCCTCGCGTCCACCGAACGCCATCTTGCTCTGGTGCGCGGGTATCGGTGCATTGCCCTGGTTACTGCGTTCTAAAGCGCAACATATTCTGTGTCTATTGGCCTTCGGAGTGTGGTTCGGTATGGAGGTGAATGACCGCGGGAGCCTGATTTTCTTTGGAGACAACGAATATCAGCTTCTGCTTTATGCATCCCTTGCTCTCGCTTATCTGGGCGTGGGCTACTGTTTGCGTCGGACTTCCTTTGACGAGTTTGCCAGTTCAACGGAAAAACTCGGTTTGCTGGCGCTCCAATGCTGTTCCTTCCCACTGACCTGGGGAGTATTTTACAAGAACGGCCTGGCGGTAGGGCAGGCCTCTCCCTGGGTCTTTCCGGTCTTGATCCTGACCGCGCTGATTCTTGTGGCCTTTGGCGTTCCGGCTCTCACCAATCTAACTCAACAATGGCGATGGACCTGGGGGTTGGCTCTTGTCGGCGTGGCGGCTTTGCTTGCTGGCGAACTTTATCTCGCGCCACATTGGCAGGACCGATTCAGTGTTGGTTCACAGCAAGGCGCATATCATTGGCTGTGCAGCTTGGCCCTGTTCGTTTTCTGTCTGTTGCAAATCCAGGCTGGCGTTCAAGAGCGGTCTCCTTCAATGGTGAACCTCGGCGTTGCCTTCATCGCGCTGCACATTTTTTCGGTCTATCTGAATTTGTTTGGCTCAATGGCACGCACCGGCGTGATGTTCCTGATCTCCGGAATCTTCCTGATTCTGTTCGGGATCTTTCTGGAAAAACGGCGGCGAGGCTTGCTGCGGCAAATCAAGTTGCCCGCGTAAATAACCTAGGCGCTTTCATGAAACTCAAATTGTTTATCCTGGTGCTCGCCCTGCAGACGGCCTGGATTCTCGGCACGACGATCGTGCAGGAACGAGGACTGGCTTCCGGCACTGTTATACTGCTCGAAACTCGTCCCGTCGATCCCCGTGATCTATTGCGCGGTGATTACATCATCCTGAATTACAAAATCAGCGACATCCCTTTAAACATGTTCTCACCATTAGTGACCAATAGCTTGCCTCCCGGTGCCACGGTCTATGTCGCCCTCGAAAAGCAAGGTGAGTTCTATGGGGTTGCCACAGCTTCCACCGAACCTATCACTCCCGCCGCTGGCCAGGTGATCCTCCGCGGCCGCACCCAATCCTGGTGGAGCGAAACCAACGCTCATCTCGAATACGGACTCGAGCGATATTACGTCCGTGAAGGCACGGGCACTACACAAGGCAAAATCACTGTCCAGGCTGCCGTGCCTTCCTCCGGAAGAGCGCAGATAAAGGCGGTGTTGGTCGACGGCAAACCATTCGAGCAAACAGTCAAGGATTCGCAGCGGTAGCACAGAAAAGTGCGTCGGAGCGCGGGCTTTCAGCCCGCAGCAACGTTCGACGAAGTTCTGGCGCCGCTACGCTGATCAGGCGAGTTTGAAAGCTCGGACATTGCTGCGGACAAGAATGGCCGCGCTGCGGCCACTGTGTTCCTGCTCGCGATAAGACCTTCATCTCGGATAACACCACCCAGCATTTCGCCGTGCACTTAATTCTCTGCCCGTCTCGCCGCGTAGGCATCCACTTTACCATCAGACGCCAAGCTCACTTCCAGTGTGCCCGCGGGACGCAATCCTTCGGCGCTCTTACTGGCAAATTCCCACGAGAGCTGGGTGCGATGGTCTGGCCTCGTTTGTCGCCTGATCGGTCGGCCGAACCATTCCAACAGCTGGGCTTCAGAAGTTTCACCACGACCGATTTTTGAGATAACCCGGTCATCATACTGGACGCCGGATTTTTTCGGATCCTCCGCTGTTGCAGTCTTTGTTCGATTGGCCTCATAAGATTCGACCCTTCCATCCCCGAGCCAGACCTTGAGCACTCCCGAACTATTGGTTGAGCTCGCGCTCGTTGTTGGAAAACTCCAAGTCAGACCCATTCTCCCATTAACAGCCCAAGCCCGACTGTCCGGATTGCTAAACCACTCGATGAGTTCGTCTTCGGTCGTTTCACCTATGACGATTCTTGAGATTCGTCGATCATCATATTGCATGCTGGCGATATGGTTTAAGCGTCGGGTTAACTCAGCTCGCCGATGCAAGGTACCATCCTGTTGTGGCAGCCTGGCAGATAAGCTGTTCAAAGCCCATCCGTCTTCCTGCCATTGCGTTTCCCGGCGACTGAGGTCAGAGGCTGATTTCTCAGTAAACTCCACGGTTCTATGTTCCGGTTCGGTTGCAACTGCGTTTTCAGCGACCGGTCCGGACTTGGGTTGATTCCCGCAACCAGCTGTAAGGCCCGCGAAGATCGCTATTTGGATAAACATTGTTTTCATTGGCTTGTTATGATTAAAAACCTATGTCCATCAAAAGTTGCGCTGGAGCGCGGCGTTCACGCCGCTTCACACTCGAATTTCAAGGCGTTGCCAAACAGCCAGCCATTGAAGCGGCGCACAGATTTAGGCCTCATGCGGTTGGTGCGCGAATTGCAGATCTAGGCCCCCTCCATTTCGGCAGTGAAGCGGCGTTGAACGCCGCGCTCCCACTGATCGGCGAAACTCGCATTTCTTGATTCACGTCAAAGTGCCAGCGGTGCCGCCGAGCTACCTTGCGGATATGAATGAACGACCGCTTATCGATTCGCGTAGCGCCGGGACCGTGTCGTTGCCCGCGGAGACGCAGTTCGCAGAAAATGGGATTGTGAGCCGCACTTTGTTGCGAACTCCCACCGTGCGAGTTGTGTTGTTCGGTTTTGCCGAAGGCCAGGAACTCACCGAGCACACCTCCACCCAGGAAGCGCTGGTTCAGATTTTGTCGGGCCAATGCGAATTCGTTCTCGACGGTGAGCCACGCCAATTGAAAACCGGCGACCTTGTCTTCATGCCCACGAACCTGCCGCACTCGGTCCGTGCCACTGAATCGTTCTCAATGTTGTTGACGCTATCCAAGCCCGAGTCGCGGCGTGAAAAGCAAACCAAAGCCGGGGCTGCTTCGGTGGTCGGTGTTTAACCTGCGTTGCATTATGAATTCAACGATTGTTCGACTGGATGTGCGGGATGATATTCGCCACGGCCATTCGCCGCTTTCAAAAATAATGGCCGCCGCCAACTCGTTGCGTCCTGGCGAAAAATTACTTTTGGTAGCTCCCTTTGAACCGGTTCCATTGGTCCAGATGCTGACAAATCGAGGATTCCAACACGATGCGCGCACTACGGACTCGGGCGATTGGGAAGTGTTGTTTGTTCGCAACGGCTCCGCCGAAGCGCAACCCGCGACCACGGCGAATTCCGAAGTCCGTTCGAGTGGGATCATTAAGCAGACCTCATCTGACGTCCTGGAGGTGGACGCGCGCGGACTCGAGCCGCCGCTTCCCATGACTACGATTCTCGAGGCTGTTGCCTCTCTACCCGCTGGCCGCGAACTGCGCGGACGCACTGACCGCCGTCCGATCCATCTCTACGCACAATTGGAGGAACGAGGTTTCCTTGCACAAACCGAGGAGCAATCCGATGGCAGTTTCATCACACATATTCGGCGGCGGTAAACAGCCGCGCCTTGGCGCTGCCCCAGTGGCAACCCCACAAGTGAATGCAACGGCGCCACCAGTGATTCTGCCGTTTTCGTTCATCATGAGTGGTTTATTGGCGTTATGCACAGGTGTCGCCTGGCTGGTTGTGCGTCCCGAGCTTGTCGCGGCCTATCATTACAACCAGTCGATTATAGCGGTAACCCATTTATTTGTGCTCGGGTGGATTTGCTCCGTGGTGATGGGCGCCATGTATCAGCTTGTGCCAGTGGCGTTGGAAACCCATCTCTACAGCCCAAGACTCGCCTGGTGTCAATTCGTTCTCCACTGCGTCGGTTTCATCGGCATGGTTTGGACCTTCCATACCTGGAATATGAAGCAAGTGGGGCACTTTGGGTCCATTCTCGCGCTGGGGGTTGGTTTGTTCGTTTTCAACCTCGTTCAAACCCTTCGCCGTGTACCCAAATGGAATGTAATCGCTAGTGCTGTGGCAGCAGCCTTAACCTGGATCTCGTTCGGTGTGCTTGCCGGGTTATCTATTGCCGCTGCCAAATCCTTTAACGATCCTGATTCCGCAAGTCTTTCGGGAGACCGGACCTCTCTTTTATTGGGAGCGCTAAAGGCGATGGCTGCCTGGGTCGCGCGCTTTGATCCCATCAGCACCATGCACGCCCACGCTCATCTCGGCGTTCTGGGCTGTTTCATTATGCTCATTGTCGGCGTGTCGTACAAATTGGTTCCAATGTTTACCCTTAGCGAGATTCAAAATCGGGCACGTGCGGTTTCGAGTATTGCTCTATTAAACCTTGGCTTAGCAGCCTCGTTCCTCGCTGTCCTGTTGCGATGGCGTGGGAAGATAGCTTGTACGCTCATCGTGGTCGCGGGGTTGGCGCTGTATGGACTCGAACTAACCGCCATTCTACGCACACGCAAACGACGCTCTTTTGATTGGGGCATAAGGCTCTTTCTCACCGGCGTCACCATGCTCCTCCCGCTCTCCGTCCTGGGCGTAATTCTGTCATGGCCAGGCTTGCCTTTGAATGCACTCACAGGCCAGTTGGAGAATCTTTACGGATTTTTAGCACTCATCGGGGTAATTACTCCCGCCATCATTGGCATGCTTTACAAAATCATTCCCTTCCTGGTCTGGTTCAAGAGCTACAGCCGGCAGATCGGTCGGGCGCGGGTTCCCGCGTTGGCAGACATGTATTCAGCCAGTGGACAAATGCTTGGGTTTTGGGCTTACCTTTTAGGACTCTCCGTTACCTCTGTCGCCATCGTTGCAACGTCTACTGCGGCCATACGACTTGGTTGTGCATTGCTTGCCCTGAGCCTCCTGACGTTGCTGTTAAATGTTGGCTTGATGCTGAACCATTTCCTTAAACCGAAATTAAAGCCCGTTTCACCCATGGTTGGTGCGAAACCGGCAGCATGTTTATGAAAGTTACGGAAGAGATCGTCCTCGAAAGCCTGCGAGAGGTTATCGACCCTGAAATCGGCTGCAACATCGTCGACCTGGGCCTGGTCTACAGCGTCGTAATCGCCGGCGCCAGCGTCGACGTGACTATGACCCTCACGACGCCAGGCTGCCCCATGCACGAGACCATCTGTTGGGGTGTAAAGGAGGCTTTGCTTAACCTTGAAGGAGTCGAAGAGGCCGAAATCGAACTGGTTTGGGATCCCCCTTGGCATCCCTCAATGATGACTGAAGTTGGCCGCGCAGCCACCGGAGTTCGTCTGTGACGATTTTTTTACCATGGCAAAACCGTTTGCTATCGCAATCAATGAGCTCCGAGTCTTGAAGACTCGGTTCCGCACAAACAATCATGAATACCTATACGAATAGTAATAACCTCATCGGTCCGGATCGTGTGATGGACGTCCGCCCGATTCCTTGTTCCATCAAGCACGGCCTGATCATTCAGACGTGGATCGACCTTCCCGTGGGTGAGTATTTCATCCTTCTTAACGATCATGATCCCGTGCCATTGTACTACCAATTCTCCGCGCAATGGCCGGGGACATTTACGTGGCAACACCTCGTAAAGGAACCGCAAGAGGTTCGGGTGAAAATTACTAAGCTCAAAGCGCTGGCTCCTGCACTGGGGTCTGTGCCGGAATGTTGCGGGGGACATTGAGAGGAGGTCAACCTTCCATTAGGACTTTGAGCGCCGGCAAAGGCCGGCGATCGGGGTGTGATTGGGAATCACGCCGCGAAATCCTGCTGACATTAGACCTAAAGTCGACAACAATCCGCGGTCGGGCCTCGATTGTGCCATTCGCAAACGAAGAAGCCGGGCCCGGATTTATTTATATAAGCGAGCACGTTGGACGCCTTTGGGAAATGAAAAACTTGTACCTCATTGCATTGCTCTCAGTTTTTTGCGGCTGCGCTCATGAATACGTGATGAAGCTCTCCAACGGGGTGACTCTAACCACCCCCAACAAGCCAAAGCTGAAAGGCTCGTACTATTACTACAAAGGGCCCAAAGGCGAGGAACAAGTCATCCCGCAAAGCCGGGTTCTGGAAATCGAACCGGCCTCTATGGCCAAGGAAGAGAATAAGTTCACGCCTTCAGAACCGAAGAAGAAAAAATGGTACTGGCCGTTCTAAAGAGAATTTTTTAACCGCGAAATACACGAAAGAGGAATTCGTCAACCAAGCCGTCCTTTTCTGTCCCACTGGTCCTGGACCAGAATCTGAGTTACCGCATGCGGCGAGCGGAAACGAACTTTTCGACGTATTTTCCGATGAGATCGGCTTCGAGATTGACGGCATCACCAACTGTGCGCTGGCGCAGAGCTGTGACTTCATAGGTGTGGGGGATGATCCAGATGCGGAAGCCAGGGTTTCGAACAGCCGCGACGGTCAGACTTATGCCGTCGACAGCGATGGAACCTTTGAAAACGATGTAGCGCATGACGTCGCGCGGCGCTGCGATATCCAGCACATGGTCCTGGCCCATCCGTTGCCAACGCTTAATCGTGCCTAAACCGTCGATGTGGCCGGTAACGAAATGACCGCCCAGGCTGCCATCGGTCCGTAGAGGCCGCTCGAGGTTGACCAGTGCGCCAACGCCGGCGAACTGCAGGTTCGTTCGCTTCCAGGTCTCTTCCAGCAAATCAAATCGCGCCGAACAATATCCTCCTCGTCGAGACAGTTTCACAACCGTTAAGCAGCAACCGTTCACGGCCAGGCTATCGCCGAGCTTTAGTCCGCCCCCGCAAATTTTTGCGTGGACGGTGAGTTCGATCGATTTGTCAGTACGTTTGATACGTTCGACCGAGCCGGTTTCCTCGACAATACCCGTAAACATGATGCTACTTTTTCTCCTCAATATCCGCGGTCAACAGCCAGTCGGGACCCAACCTGTGCCAGCCAACGTTTGTCAACTCCAAGGCGTCTTCCAATCTCCGGACTCCTTCACCTCCGACCGCTTTCTTTGAATCTCTTCCGCCGAGGACCTTTGGGGCATAGAAAAATGCAATTTTTTGCGCCAGGCCACCTAGCAGGAATGAAGCGTTAACCTCGCCGCCGCCTTCGACCAGTAGACTGATGATATCCTCCGAGCCCAACCGCTTCAGAAGCCACGGCAAATTGAGCCGGCCGTTTTTTCGGGGCGCTACCATTACGCGCGCCTTCTTTGCCAGCCGGCGAGTGCCCTGATGAGGCGCAGCCCGGCTCACCACAATCGTGGTCGGCGCATTACTAACACTATCGAGCACCTTTGCGCTCAGCGGCGTGCGAGCCTGACCGTCTAAAATGATACGATGGAGCAGATGCTGATCCGTGGTCAAACGAGCGTCGCCGACGTTCCTTACGGTCAGGCTCGGGTCGTCCGCCAGCACGGTATTAATTCCTATCAGGATTGCATCCACACTTTTCCGTAATTGCATGCCCTGGGCGCGAGCCGCCGGGCCGGTAATCCATTTCGATTCGCCAGTGGCAGTGGCGATTTTGCCATCGAGCGTCATAGCAGCTTTGACGGTAACAAACGGCCGCCGGTGAACGATCCAGTAATTGAACGCCTCATTTAAGCGCGTGCACTCATCTTCAAGAACCCCTTGAGTGACTGCAAGACCTGCCCGCCGCAATTGCATCAGTCCCCTGCCCTTGTGACGTGGGTTTGGATCGATTGCTCCTACGATAACCCGGCGTATCCCTGCGCCAATGATTGCCTCGGTGCAAGGCGGCGTGCGGCCGCGAGTGCAACAAGGTTCGAGGGTCACATAAAGAGTGGCTCCTCGAGCAGAGTGCCGGCGGCGTTGAGCATCGCAAAGGGCATCGACTTCAGCGTGAGGTTCGCCGGCCCGATGGTGCCAACCCCGCCCAATGATGCGCCCACCTTTGACGAGAAGCGCGCCGACCATCGGGTTGGGGGAAGTGCGGCCGAGGCCTCGGCGGGCTAGGCGCAAAGCTAAGCGCATGTGTTGGGCCGGATTCATTTCGACCACGGAGGTGATGAAATCCGAAACCCTAAGGCCGAAGGCCGAAACAAGTCCCAAGGCCGAAATCCGAAAAGCATGCCTGCAAAATAGCGCGAGAGAATCATCCCTTTCGTGTCTCTTGTGCCTTTTTGCGGTTAACGTTCAAAGAGTGCCCGGGCAAATTCGGCGGGATCAAAAGGCTGTAAATCATCTGCTTGTTCGCCGAGCCCAATAAACTTCACGGGGAGCCCAAGTTCTTTATGCACGGCAACAACCATGCCGCCTTTGCTGGTACCGTCCAGCTTGGTCACGACAAGTCCCGTTAGAGGGACGGCTTTGTTGAATTCGCGAGCCTGGCTCAAGGCATTCATACCTGTGGTTGCGTCCAACACGAGAAGGACTTCATGCGGAGCGCTGGCCAGTTGCTTGCTCATCACTCGATGCACCTTCTGCAGTTCCTGCATCAGGTTGTGTTTGGTATGGAGACGGCCCGCAGTGTCGACGAAAAGATAATCCGCGTTGCGCGAGAGGGCGGCCGCGACCGCATCGTGGCCTACTGCGGCAGCGTCCGCTCCATAGGCGCCGGCAATCACCTCTACCTTCAAACGTTGTCCCCAGAGTTTGAGCTGTTCTATGGCAGCGGCGCGGAAGGTGTCGCAAGCCGCCAACAATACCGTTTGACCGCGCGCTTGAACCAGGTGCGCCAGTTTGGCTGCTGTGGTCGTTTTGCCAGTGCCGTTGACACCGACAATTGAAACTACCGTCGGGCCGCTCGAAACGCGCAACAGTTCGGCGCGATTTGAGGCCAAACTCGCCTGAACCTCCCGCTCAGCGACGCCAAACACATCAAGGCAGCCACTGCCCTGCGTCTCGTAAGTTTTCCTGACTGCTTCGACAATGTGGTTGGTGGTTTCCAGACCCAGGTCGGAAGCGATGAGTGCGGCCTCCAACTCTTCAAGCGCCTCGGCGTCCAACCGTGGCGAGCGAGTGACGATGCGCTTGATTTCGTGGGTAAGCCGGGTGTGAGTTTTTTGCAGTCCGCTTTTGAATTTGTCGAAAAGGCCCATGACTAGGAAAGTGGCAGTCGCGGAGTGGAGTGCCCAAAAGCGACGGAGGTCATGCCGTGAACTGGCGTTGAACTGCGACTCGGCGCTCCGCCGCTTTAGCCTTGAGCTTCTCGACATGCTCGTAAGCCAGCTTCACCGACCCGATCAGCGGCCGTCCTTTACTCAACCCGTGGCAGTCCGATCCGCCGGTGACCAACAACCCGAATCTCTCCGCGATTTGAAGATAGTGCTCTGACATTGGGTGTGAATGTTTTGTGTGAAAGCATTCAATGCCGTCCAACCCTTCATCAACCATGCCGGGGATGACCTCGTCACTTCTGTTTAAGCCCGGGTGCGCCATGACAGCGACACCACCGGCTTCGTGAATCAGTTGAATAGCTTCCGCAGCAGACATCTTGAATTTCGGAACCCAGGCCGGACGATTCTTTTTCAGGAACCGTTCAAACGCCTCGTCCAGGCTGCCTACCAACCCCGCCTGCACCAGGGCGCGCGCCACGTGCGGGCGACCAGGAGCACGACAATTTGCCAGGGCAAAAACCTGATCAGCTTGAAGCGGGATGTTGACTTCATTAAGGCGTTGAACCATTTCGCGAATGCGGTTTTGACGCACCACCTGGAACTTGCCGATTTCTTTTAAAAGGCGCGGTTGTTGCGCGTCGACGCAATATCCAAGGATGTGAATCTCGTGCCCCTCCTGTTCGGCGGTCAGTTCGGTGCCAGTGATGAATTCGATCCCGGCATCGTGGCAAGCGCTGGCGGTGGGCTGGCAACCTTCAACGGTGTCATGATCCGTCAGGGCCACAACGTCCAACTCCTGGCGCACGGCCTGCTCGACCAGTTCCTCCGGTCCGAAGGTACCATCGGAGAAGAAGGTATGGAGGTGGAGGTCGGCAAACCGACCAGATGGGCGGGAGTTCATTTGACAATCCTCGCAGGCCGCAGCAATTCCCCCTTCACTTTGTCCAGGATCCCATTCACGAACTTACCGCTGTCTTGAGTCGAAAACTTCTTCGCAATGTCGACTGCCTCATTGATACTCACCACGGGCGGAATATCGTCGCGATGCAGCATCTCGAAAATTGCCAGCCGGAGAATATTCCGGTCGACTGCGGCAATGCGGTGGAGTTCCCAGTTAATGGCGTGTTTTCGGATGAGTTCGTCGGCCTCTTCCCGGTGCTCCAGGGCACCGCGAATCAGAGGATCGGCAAACAGCCGCACTGCGGCTTCTTCGGCTGTGAGCGGAGGCAGTTCGGATGGCTGGCCCCATGTAGCCGCTCCTTTCTCCTCGGCTATGGCGGCGGCACGCTGCGTTTCCCAAAACTGTTCCAGCGCCGCCTGCAGGTCCGCGGGCGGATTGATATCATGCTGAAACAAAAATTGGACGGCGCGCTCACGCGCCTCACGTCTCTTGCCCATCCTTCCACCATGCCGCAGAAAGGGCCGCCGTGAAATGAAAATTTTCCGATATTGTTTAAAGCGATAGCCATTCTCATTTTATCGATTACCCCCTCTTTCCCCGTTTGGTCTACTCTCAGGCCATGAAATCAATTACGGCCCGTGACGGAACCCTGCTACGTTGGCGCGGCTCCGAGGCGCGTGTTTGCGCTGTTCTAATGCTGCTTCTTTTCTTAATATTAGCCTTGTTCAGCAAAGTGTTTCGTTCCGGTGGCGAGTGCGGATGGACGACCGGTGAATCAGGCCCCTTTGGCCGGCCGCATGAACTTTGCGATTGGTTCGCAGCCCGCTGAGATGATCCGCGTGCCGGAAAAACCCAGGATGGCCGGGTTCAAGAGCCTGGCCGTCGCACGAAGATGAACGAACCCGATCGAACTGAATTGGCGCGGCTTAAGGAACAGCACGCGCGGCTGGAAGCCGAACTGAAGTTCCTTTCTCAACAGCTGAAGTCGTTTGAGCAACGAGTAGATCAAACCAGTTCAGAGGAAGGTCGATTACTTGCGGCAGCGGCGCCGCCGCCCATCCCAGCCACTACCCCCACTTCTATCGACCAGGCACTGCCTATGGCTGTGCCGCCCATTATTTCTCATGTAAGCGCCATCCGTACAAAAGGTGCCGAAACACCAGGCCCGCAAGAAGTTCAGGCCAAAGCTGTCGAAGCTCCAATCGTGCGCGCTGCGGAGGCGGAAACTTCGTTCCGGGTTTCGCATCAACAAACCAACTCAACAGCACAAGGCACCGTCCCGGCCTCTGAGCAACCAGAGACGGCCCGGATTGCTCCGTCATTCACCCCGCCGCAATCAACCGCTCAGGAAACCGGATCCCTCGAGATGCGCGTCGGAACTTATTGGCTGGTGCGAATTGGGGTGGTCATGGTTTTGACGGGCCTGGTTTTCTTCGGAAACCTGGCTTACCAGAACTACATCAGCAAACTCGGACCCGGTGGCAAGGTGTTCCTTCTATACTTTGTGAGCGCCCTGATGCTCAGCGGTGGCTGGTGGTGGCAGCGAAAAACTGCCAAAGAAGCTCTGAAAAACTACGCTCAGGTGCTCTTTGCGGGCGGGTTGGCGGCACTTTATTTCACTACTTACGCCGCGCATCATCTTGATCGACTGAGGGTCATTCAGAGTCCTGTGCTTGATGGAATCCTATTGCTGGCATGCGCCGGCTTTATGATCTGGGCTGCTGAACGCAAGCGCTCAGAGGTCCTGGCATTTTTTGCGGTAGCTCTGGCGTACTACACTTCGATCATCACTCGAGTAGGCCATTTCACGCTTTGGTCCAACCTTGTCCTAAGCACCGCGGCGGTTTTCTTCCTCGTCCGCAATCGATGGGCGGGCCTCTCCTTTGGGAGTCTCCTGGCCACTTACGCGTCCTACGCGTATTGGCGCTTTTTCGACGGCACTGCCTGGCGATGGGCTTCACCCGAAGAAGGACTCTGGTCCGGAGCTTGCTTTCTCATGTTGTATTGGCTGGTTTTCACCAGCGCGGTCTTTTTGTCGCGAGACCAGAAGTTTGCCGGGTCAAACCGCGCCACTTTCCTTACACTTAATAACGGCGGATTTTTCACCCTTTTCCTGCTGACGATGCTGGAGGTGCAGCAAGGCGGATTCTGGAAGTTCTCCCTCATCTTCGGCGCGGTCCTGCTGGCGCTTTCCCTGGTGGCAGGTCGCCAACTGGCACAGGAACCACTCGCCGCGAAAAGTTACCTGACTCAAGGGCTGCTCCTGGTCACGGTCGGCTTGATTTCCAAGTTCGCGGGCTTGCAATTGGCGCTCATTCTAGCCCTCGAAAGCGTGCTTCTTCTCTTCACCGGCCAGCAGCGAAAGAACCTGGTTCTCATCACCGGAGCGTGCATCGTCGCCGCATTGTCAGTGGGCTGGGGTCTGGACAGCCTGAAACAATTCGACACGCCAAGCCTATGGTTGGGAGTCGGACTGGGAATCATGATGATGGCCAACTGTTGGCTGGCGCATCGCGAATCGTCTGCGACGGCTGGTTCCAACCCGGCACTCGGCTCCCCTCTGATGCGCTTCCAGCCGTCTTACTTCGTTGTGCTGGCTTTGGCGGTCTGGGTGGCGGTGACCTGGAACAACACCGCGGGCGATGTTTTTCCACTGATCGTCGCAGCCGAAGCGCTTGTCCTCACCTTCTCGATTTACATTTTAAGAATCAGGGAAGTTGCGCTGTTAAGCCAGGGCCTGATGCTATTGGCTCAGGCGGCATGGTTTTTAAACTGGGTAGACCGGTCACCCGTACCGCCCTGGTGGAACCCTGGCTTGATAGTCGGTATAAGCCTTGCGCTGAGCCATTGGTGGCCGAAGCAAAACGTCATTCCAACAAAAACTCAAAACAGTGTTGTATGGCCGGCTCTTTATGCCGCCGCCATAACACTGGTTATTTATCTTTGGCTCTCGCCAAAGTACACCGGGCCTGTTTGGCTTCTCACAACTAGTCTGCTGGTGGTCGGTTTGACCGCCTACGGTGTGGCCACCAGGGCCTGGTTTTTAGCTGCGTGCGCACAGCTGTTCCTGGCGGTGAGCCTGGTTCAGTTCGGATTGCAGGTTTTGCAGAAATCAGCGCCGTGGCAATTTCCGCTGGCCCCGATAGCAGCGTTGGCTCTTTTGTCGTTCGGAACGGTGCTATGGTTCGCGCGCAAGCCAGACGCGAACCCGCGTGTGCGCGAACCCTCGCTCCAGATCGCCTTGCTCTACCGCTGGGTAGCCATGGCGATGTCGATAACCTGGGTCTGCCAATACGTGCCTGCACGAGAACGCATCTGGGTGCTGGGATTAATCGGGCTGGGAAATTTTCTCCTGGCGGGCCGATTGCGAAATCGCGAAGCGCTGCTTTTCAGCGCGACTTTTTCGGTGGCGGCATTGGCGCTATTCTGGCTGCCGTTCTCTGAGGCACCCACCGTGTATGTGCCCAACCTGCTTATAATTCTGGCGCTGCTGGCCCAGGCCCACATAACGCGGCGTTTCCCGGATCGGTATCCGATTGATTCGCATATTCAGCACGCCATGATCCTGGTAGGAGGACTTACCCTGTGGGTTTTTGTGTCGCGCTGGGTCCAGGACATCACCGGTGGCTTCTATCTAACCGCCAGTTGGTCGTTGCTCGCGTTGGGGTTGTTCACTGCCGGACTGGTCCTGCGCGAGCGAATGTACCGCTGGCTCGGTTTGGGAATCCTGGCGTGTGCGTTGGGGCGGGTCGTTATCTTTGACGTATGGAAACTGGAAGCGATCTACCGCATTCTTAGTTTTATGGCGTTGGGAATCGTCCTGCTCGTCCTTGGGTTTATCTACAGCAAATACCAGGAAAAAATCAAAGAATGGCTTTGATGTCCCTACTTGCCCTTCAAAACGTACTCCATCAGGTCTGCCATATCTTGATTGGAGAATCCCACCTCCAAACCATCCGGCATGAGGGACCATGTTTGCGGACGAATCGATCGGATGTTTAGTTGCGGCCAGACGACAATACTTCCGTCGGGTTGTTTCAAAGTCAGCGTGGTTTTGTTCTCCTCGAGAATAATTCCAAGCAGGCTCTGGCCTTCGTTGGTCTCGACCACCACGGTGGCGTAGTCGGGCCGAACGGAAAGATTTGGCTCCAAAATGCTGGCCAGAAGCTGCTCTCGGGTGAAAGTCCGGGCGCGATACAAGGCCGGCCCGAAGCTATTGGTTGCCAACTGGCCCCAGGAAAGAGAGTGGCAATCAACGCATCTTTGTACAAAAATCGACCGCCCGCGTTCGGCCGCGCCACGCTGAGTGAGCGATGGCTTGAACTTTTCCATCAGGTCCGGCCGTGACACGGGCACAGGACCGAGGAACTGAACGGCGCGCGAGTTGACAGCCGGCAGCGGGTAGGTGCGGAGGAAATTACGTTGGGCAGCAGTAAGATTCTGAACGGGGATTCTTCCGCTTTGCACTGCTTCCATGACTGCAGGGACCTGACTATCCCGGGATAGCAACGAGTTAATGGCGCGCATGCGCGCGACCGGCGCCAGTATCGGCCACGCGTCAAGCAAGCCGGTGAAGAGCCGTGGATTCTCGTAGCGGCTGAGTGCCTCGACTGCCGCCGCCTGAAGCATTGGACTGGTAGGCGGGTAAGCCACAACAAAGAGCCAGTTAGCCACTGCACTGGCGTCCATGCTGCTAACGCTGAGCAAATGTGCAGCGGCAGCTCGGGCGACATCGGACTGGGTGCTATCGGTGGCGAAGTTCAACGCGCCAGAGTAAAAGGGTTGAAGAACTCCTTGCGTATCCACCAAGGCGAGAGAACTGCGAGTCCGATGCAGGCCATCACCAATACGGTAAAGAAGAATATAAACCTGTGCAGAATCCCAGTTCGACCTGGCTATAACACCCGCGGCCTGGTTCACCAGGTCCTGGTTTCCGCTGACCCCAATGGCGGTGGCCAGGTCCTGGAGGAACTCAATTCCCAGGGCATCATTTCGGAACCGGGCATCAGTGGCTAGAATCGTAAATAAGTTCCCTGCCGCGTTACCCACGGAACTCAACACAGCATTCTGGAACCAGCGGTCGGCCCCATTCCGAGCCAGAATTTGAGCAAGAGGGGCCGCCTTGTCAGCTCGTTGCAGTTCGCCAAGGGTAAACGCGAGTTGATAGGGCACCCGAGGTGACGGGTCGGAGGCCAGGGCACGGAACTGTGCGAGGATAGCACCAGAGGCGTCACCGTTTTGGAAAAGCCGTTCTGAAACCAAAACGCCCTGTTCGCGAACCCGCGGGTCGGGATCGCTGAGCGCTTTCAGAACGTCCGCTTCGGACAGAGCGTCGGCACCACTCAAGGCGGACAACGCCAGCACGCGAGCTTGGGCCAGTTGAGACCTGCCCAGTGTTCCGCGCAGCAGAGGGATAGCAGCAGGATCGTTCCGCTCGTACAAAAGGCGCGCTGCGGTATCGCGATGCCATCCGCCACCTTGGGCAAGGGTACTTATCAGGTCGTATGTTTTAAGCTTGCCGAGTTGGGGAGACTTGGGCCGCTTGAAATTGGAGGGCAGTACGCGATAAATCCGGCCTCGGTCATCTCCCTGCCGCTGATCAGCAATGTACAACGCTCCGTCAGGTCCGTTGATGAGCTGAACGGGGCGAAATGACGGATCATTCGAAATGAGAAATTCGGAATTGGGCGGCTCGTCAACCGGTCTTTGCGCGGTGAATTCCAGGCCATTTTCACGAAGCTCAAGACGCCGTACAATGTGCGCGTCGGGGTCCGCAAGGAACAGATTATCGAAATAATTGGTTGGAAAAGAAAAGCCCCGGTACACCACGCCGCCGCGGGTTCTGGTCGAAAGCCCCCCGGCCACGGCATTGGTCAGAGGGCGGCCATTAATGGGGTCCGTAGAGCTTGCCACAAACCGGTAGACTGTTGCGCCTGGGTCTGCAACAGGGCTCAGTGGGGGTGGCTTTGGGTAGTAAGGATTGCGCGCGGTATAACGCAGGTCATACATCGGCGCCATGACCGGGCGGACGAAATCGCTGACGAACTTTCGGCCATGACTATCAAAGGTCAATCCAGACTGAGAGGGACCCGCTTCGCGGAACACTTCGAGTGTGCGTGGGTCGAAGGAAAAATCGCATCCGGCGAGAGAGACTGATGAGTCCGCTTTGTCCCTGGCAGCAAGGTCACCTCCAATTCCAGCGCTGGCAGCGTGAATGCGATTATCAGGCCCCCAGGTAAAGTTGTTGGGAAGGAGTTCTGGATCGAATGGGCTGGCGCCGCCCAACCCGCTTAAGACCACCTGCCGAGCGTCGGCAATCCCATCGCCTTTGGTATCTTTGAAGTAAAGGATATCCGGGGTAGCCGCGACGAAGACTCCTCCGGCATAACAGGCAATTGCCGAAGGCCAGGTCAGATTATCAGCGTAAATGGTGCTATTCTGGAAGACACCCTCGTCGTTCATGCTGTCGAGCATCCGCACGCGACCAAGGTTCTCCCCGCGCCGGTCCCGGCCGCGCATCTCAACCACAAACAGCCGTCCATTCTCATCGAACGCCATAGCTACGGGCGCGTTCACCATGGGCTCGGAAGCGGCTACCTCGATTCGGAATCCACGCTTAATGCGGAATGAGGCCAGCAGGTTGGTGTCGGATTTGTTCGCTCCACCCTCGGCTAGAGGCGCCGGCTGATCGGAATCGGCCCCGCGCGCCTCAAGAGAAGCCAAGAAAAGAAGTGAGATCGCAAGACACATCCGCAGGCGTGGGTGCCCAAGAGATTCCCGCCGAAAGATCCGGGCTATGAGGTTTAACGCTCCCGACCCTGCGCAGCACAGAGGCTGCGTTCCAATGCACGTTCCCATCTGCCCAACATCGTTGAAATCAACGTGGCTGGAAAGTGGGAAAACAACGGTTAACCGCAGGTATCGTGATTCACGTAGACGCGCACCAGCCAGCCGTCCGCTTCGAGTTTGCCCACAGATTGAACATATTCCTTGTACGGAAAGCGGGTCTTAATGTAAGGCAGCTTGCTGATCGCCTCCACAAGCCGGTGTGTCCAGGGCTGAAAAATTTCGCGAGCGTTCAGAGCTTTCTCGATGGCTGCTTGTTCATTTACACTAAGAGGAGGAATGCATCCCACCGCAGCGAGAGCCGGCCCGCTTGCACCATTTCCAATAGCTGCGCATTCTTCCGGTTTTTGTGACTGTAGCGAGTTCAGCCATTCGTAGGACGCTGGCCGGTTCAGCAACATTAATTTCCCCAGATTACGCCCCTGGGTGAGCAACCTCTCAAATTCCGGTTTTTGCTTTTCCTGCAGTAACTTTTCCAGGTTCACCTTCTTTTCGATAGCCGAGCCGCCCGAAGCCTGCCAAAGAGACTCGCGGCTTAGCTCCGGCTCCATCAACGCATCGGCCAAAAGGTGAGGCGCCTTCCAGCAGACCAGCGACGCTAATTCGATCAGCGCCAACTGCCGCGCGGTCTCCAGATCACGACTCGAAAGGGCCGCTTTTTGAAATTCTTTGACGGGGTCACGAAGAATGTCGAGGAGCTTCGGAGCCGCGAGATCTTCGATCCGCGCCTGGCGCATCTCGTAGTTGCCGAAGGTTATGCCCAGAATGTGGCTGACCCGGTGCAACGTATGGTCGCGCCGCAAGTCTGAGGCTCGTGGCACAGAATCGTTTCGCATTCCGGAATAGAAATCGTGCAAAGACAACCAGACCGCCCGGTTAGGAACGCAAAGGAATGGCTGCTCCTCGTTGGCCTGCAGGAAACAGGCCCGGACAGTTTTTTCGTGGAACGGCAGTTTCCAAACGTCTTCCAGCAGGAAAACCTTGTGATCGGACTCACGCGGAAACGCGCCCAGGTAATCGAAACTGGTTGAAGTCTTGATAGTGCTTTCATCATGGCCGAGCACGGATTTGGCCAATCGGATCAGCAAATAAACCGCGATGCCAGTGAACACCAGGCCGTCAATGTTCTGCCAGACATTGGCGGTGAACGCGATGAGGTTGTTGAACGCATTCCAGAAACTGTGAAGCAGCGACGACCCGTGCTCAGTCGCCTGCTCGGGGGCAGGTGACATCGCGGCGAAGACGATGGCCAAGGTTTGTCTCATGCTGGCAGTCTGAGACAAACAGGATTAGTCGCGTGGGTCAAGCAGGAGGAGCGTGCGGCAGCCGAACGAGGCCGCGACTCTGGGAACACAGGGACAACGCGAGGGCGTTGCCTCGGAAGACGGGGTAACCGCCCGTCAGCGCCAAGCAACAGCCGGAATCTTGCTGCTTGCAACCGAAATAACTGCGGTTAATATCATTTCGTAAGACAAGAAACATTGCGAGGAACAGAGCCCGTAGGGAACCATTTGATTTCAGCGCGCGGATGGATTTTCATTTCAAGCCCACAGAACTTTTGCTCTGGAGTATTGCCTGTGGGGTTTTTGGCTGGCTGCTAAAGAGCCATTTCTCCAGCGGCAGGGAGCTGCGCAAACAAAACTTTCGATCGGCCATCGTGAGCATCCGGGATCAATTTGGACTCGTTCGCGATGAGTTGTTGGTGGACGCACACGCCCAGTCCCTCCCTCGAATTCGGGAAGAATGTTCCAAGATTCGCAACGATGTAGGCTGGCGCCGATGGGAAGCGCTCAACCTGGCGATGACCATGTATTCGGGCCTTACTAAGAATGATATTGAAAACAGGGATCTCGCGCACAAAGCTCCCCCGGGACTCAATCATGTGCCGCCGGCAAATTACTCGCTGGGCCGCGCTCGCCTGACCGAATTGTTGTCTGAGATGGCTAAGCATGCAGAGTAAGACCCGGCAAGCGGCGCGAAAAAGAAGGCCTTCTTTATTGGGATTTCTGACAACCAGGAACTCGCAGGTTAAGGCGCAGGCACTTCTAAGCCGCCTAGGGTAACTCCCCAGTTAACAAGGCGCTCAAAATGACTATTCTTCCACTTCGTAACATGAAAGCTGGGAAGACAAGTTTGAGAAAGCAAGACGCGCAGCGCGTCCTGACGGCCGCAACGTTGCTCCAGATGGGTAAACCTCGCCACGCCCTTGCCCAATTGCAACGCCTTACCCGGCGCGCGTGGAGACATCCCTGGAGCGAGAGAGTGGTTTGGCGTGCGGCGCAGTGCTTGAGCTGAACCTGGTGGTCCGCTTCCCAAAAGCCTCTCCCAAGCCTCTTTCTGAGTAGTCGGAGCCTAATTTCCTAGCCAGATTCGTAAGGCTTTCGGAAGTCACTGAGTTTTAGCGGGATCATCTTGGCTGAGAAACTCCCATTCTGACTGGATCTTTCCGGGTTCGCGGTCACATTAAAGGGTACGGACAAAAGCGCTATGGCCCAGCAGCTCGTTTATTACCTCGACAATAATGCCACGACTCGAGTCGCGCCAGAGGTGCTCGAGGCCATGCTGCCGTTTCTATCTGAACAATGGGGTAACCCATCCAGTGCCTATTCGTTTGGTCATGACCTCGGACGGCACATTGACCAGGCTCGCCTGCAGGTGGCCGAGTTAATTAAGGCTGAGCCCCGAGAGTTGGTCTTCACAAGTTGCGGCACTGAGAGCATCAACTCGGCAATTCATAGCGCCCTATTTACTCGGCCGGACCGCCGCCACATTGTAACTACTGCGGTCGAACACTCGGCCACGCTCAAATTCTGCGCGTTTTTACAAAAGCAAGGGTATGAGGTCACTTTCCTACCGGTGACGTCGGACGGCGCGCTTGATTTGCAGCAATTAGATCGCTCCATCGGTCCAAATACAGCCCTCGTATCGGTGATGTTGGCCAACAATGAAACGGGAGTGCTGTTTCCCATTCCGGAAATCTGCCGAAGCAAAGGGGTTCTTTTTCACACAGACGCCGTACAAGCGGCCGGCAAGCTGCCGATGGATGTCAAAGAACTCGAGGTTGATTTCCTGTCATTGTCCGGCCACAAGCTGCATGCGCCGAAAGGCATCGGAGCGCTGTACGTAAAGCGGCATACCAAATACCAGCCGTACATTATCGGGGGCGGCCAGGAACGAGGTCGACGTGGGGGCACAGAAAATGTGCCAAACATTATCGCTTTCGGGAGAGCAGCCGAATTGGCCATCGCAAACCTGAAGGACAAGAGTAATAGTATCCGGGAACTGCGAGACCAGCTGGAGGCTTCGATTCTGCAAAGAATCGATGGAACGAGCCGAAATGGCCCGGCCGAGCCGCGGTTGCCCAACACCAGCAACATCTCTTTTCGAGGCGTGGAGGCCGAAGGCATTCTCATGTTACTGGACCAGGCCAATATTTGTGCTTCCAGCGGCTCAGCATGCACTACCGGCTCGCTGGACCCGTCTCATGTTTTGACGGCCATGGGCTGCAGCGCCACGCGCGCACGCGCCAGTCTACGATTCAGTCTCGGCAGGTACAACACTGCCGCGGACGTTACTTACCTCCTGGCGTGTCTGCCCGGAATCATCGAAAAACTTAGGGCAAACGCACCGGTCGAAGAACCGTTGGAAACCAGCCTTGGCTAAGATCCTGGTGTGGCGAGGCCGCCAAGCCGAGCTTTACTCATTGCGAAGAGCAACAAAGATGGAGACCCATCACTCCATCACTCCATTACTCCACACTCCGTTACTCCGCGCATTTTTCTGCCTATCGTTGGATTAAGTGAACCTGGGGCGCTTTGACCATTGCCATGATTTTGTCACGTGGCTTAAGAGCCAATTCATCACATGCCTGTTTTGTAAGGATGGCTGCCAATGGAAAACCGACGTCAAGGTCAATCCTGACGACCGGCCCTTCCGCAGCCAGGCCACGAACCGTTGCGTCCAAACAATTGCGTGGACTACTTTGTGCCGGCCAGCCCCTGACCAGAATCACATCCTCCGCACGAATACACACATAAACCTCGCCTCCTGCCGGCAACGGAGGGTTTAGCGAATTCAATGTCGTCTGGCCAACAGACACCTTCACCAGTCCGTCGCCTGATTGCACCACTCTGCCAGGCTGAACCGTCTCCATCGCCACGATCCCGGCGACAGCCAGGTTTGCAGGCCGGCTGAAAACCTCGTAAACCGGCCCGCGTTGAACGATTCGGCCAGCATCCATCACGATCAATTGGTCGCCCAGGGCCAGCGCCTCGGTTCTTTCATGCGTCACCAACACGGTTGGAATCGCCAACTGCTTCAGCAACTGGCGCAGATCGGCTTGCAGGCGCAATCGAGTCGGACCGTCCAGGGCAGAAAGTGGTTCGTCCAGCAACAGCAAGCGCGGTTCCAGGATTAAGGCTCGCGCCAAGGCCACTCGTTGACATTGGCCGCCCGAAAGCTCAGTCGGTAGCCGACTCTCCAGGCCATCCAAACCCAACCAGCGCATTGTTTGTGCTACGCGAACTGACCGCGCGGATCGGCTAAGGCGGCTTAAACCGTACGCGATATTATTGGCTACGGACAAATGCGGAAACAATGCATAATCCTGCGGAACGAATCCAATTCGTCGTCTTTGCGGCGAGACAAACAGTTTGCTCTCTGCCTCAAACCAGGTCTCCTGGCCAAACCTAATCGAGCCCCGATCCGGCCGGTCAAGGCCGGCGAGACACCGCAGGACTGTGGTCTTGCCGGATCCCGACGCGCCAAATAACACGGTAGTCGATGCAGGGCCGGAAGTCCGAAAACCTTCGATACGGATTTGCGGCCCGTTTGGAAAACTGCGCACAAACCCCGCGTTAATATCCTGGCTCATGGGGATTTTGCACGGACGAGATACTCGCTTGCCAGCACGGCCAGGAAAGCCAAGCACGCCGAAACCGCCGCCAACAACCACGCCTCGGAGTCCTGTCCCAGCTGAACATGTTGATAGACGGCCACCGATAGCGTTGTTGTTTGGCCCGGAATGTTGCCAGCCACCATGATGGTCGCGCCGAATTCTCCCAAGGCGCGCGCGAAGGCCAACAGCGTGCCGCCTAGAACTCCTCGCCGCGCCAGGGGC
>Ga0306920_100001222_pt1 | contig 31840 bp, 29 predicted proteins | sample flu12Cox44000170_FD_204666 | JGI IMG/M metagenome (GOLD analysis project Ga0306920, IMG submission 204666) | Lab enrichment of tropical soil microbial communities from Luquillo Experimental Forest, Puerto Rico - flux4day.12C.oxic.44.000.170 (v2)... | ecosystem: Environmental > Terrestrial >...
TTTGTTGTGCTGGCGATCGCGGTCGGGTGCGAGCGGATCTCGAAAGATCGCTCGAAGAAGCAGCCGCCAGCCCCGGTCGCCCGGGCCTTGATCGTTCCTGCGGGCTGCGTTGGCGCGAGACGGATGGTGCCGTTCGCAGCAATGCTGCTGCCCGGGTCGACACTCGCGGTATCGGGTTCCAGCGACCAGGTCACGCCGGTGACGTTCGTTGTGGCGCGCGGCAGCGCGCCGCCACAATGCGGGACGTGGAGCAGACCGGTGAAGTCGAAATCAACCGCCGTCGGGCAGGCAGGCGCGTGGGTCGGCTGCCGCTGCACCGCCGCAACACCGGCCGACGCACCGGGAGCGAGCGCAGCCGAGACGATACGCTGCACATAGCGGTTGCCAATCTGGCGCTGCAGCCGGAGGAGGAGGGGGTGGCTGCCCGCCGGCCCGTTGGGGCCCCGCCGAAACGGGCTCGGGCGCGCCCCACGCCAGTGGCGCGGCAGCGCGGTTCGAGTGATTGCCGTCTGCCTGATACGAACTTTTGGCATTCGGGGTTTCGGGCCGCAATTCGACGATTTCGCCCGATCACTCCGGCGCCGGATGGTCCGCCCTTCGCGACACCATCGCCCGATCCAGCTTCGCCTGGAGCGTTCTTTTCTTTCTTTCTTCCTCTTCCTGCGGTGTCAGCGCCTCGGGCTGGCGTTGCAAAAAATCGGTCGCGCGCTGCATCGCAATCGGTTGCTTCTCCTCCTCTTCTTGAGGCGGGATGACCTGGCGGCCGATCGAAGGCGCATGCTCCTGCTGCATGATCGCACGCGCCATCTGGTCGGCCTCGATCTCGTGCGCATCGCCGGGCTCGCTGACCGTCATCTTGCGCTGGATACCGTCGCCGTTCTGCTGCACGACGTGCGTCAACTCATGCGCCAGCAATTCGCGCCCCGACGAGCTGCCCGGGTTGTATTCGCCGTGGCGAAAAAAAACATCGCGGCCGGTCGTAAAGGCACGTGCGCTCAGTGACTGGTTCAAGCTGTCGGCGCGGGTGTCGGTGTGGATGCGCACGCCGGAAAAATCAGCGCCAAAGGCGGACTCCATCCCAGTGCGCGTGCTATGGTCCATGCTCTGCCCACCACCGCGCGCCTGATCGATCGATTGCTCGACGGCGTCCAAGTCGCCGCCGCCCGGGACCTCTCCGGCCTGGCGAAGCACCCTGCCGACGTACCGGTTGCCGTACTGCGCCTGCAGCCGAAGCAGCGACCGGTAGACAGAGGATCGCCGGCCGCTCGGCGACCGGCTGATGGTCGCGGCGTGAGCCTTAGCACAGGAACCATCGCCGAGGCGGCACGCGATGCCGTCGACAGCACCGTCGCCGGGCGCGCGCGCCGCCATACGGGCGGTGTCGGCCGCCCATCTGCGGACGGAGACGAGGTGTAGAGCTTGCCGGTCGGCTATGTCACGCTCGGACATGCTGCCTCCTGCTAGCCACTGGCACCTCACTCTAACACATCTCTGCTCGAGGGAAGCGCCCCGATACGACTTACCGGACGCAAAGTCAGAGAATCCACTGGAGGCAGGCCAAGAGGTCGACCCCTAACTTACCTACCGCGCCGGATCAGGCATTGGCAGGCTCAGCTGTCTCGGCGCCCTCCTCATTGCCGGCAACTGCGGGCGCCGGGCTGACCTCTGTCAGCGCCTCGAAGAAGACCGCGACGTATCGCTCGCTTTGCGCCTCGCCCTTTGTGGTGGCATCGTCAAACCCGGACGATGACACATTCAAGTGCGCGGCACTCGTCATCAAGTCCGGGTCAGTCTTGAGGAAGTCTGCAACGTGGTCAGCCCGATCTTTGGCCAAGACCAAATTATACTGGCGAGATCCCGTCCTGCTTGCATGCCCGACCACTGACACCTCGGTCTGACCCGCGCGAACCGCCTGGCGCGCGCCTTCGTCCGGGATCGGCCGGGTTCCAAATAAGCCTTGCCACCAACCCTTCAACAAGGCGAGCTGATCCGGTTTGGGCACGCGCTCGTCGACCCCGAATTCGACGGTCTCATGAAACAGTTTCATCGTCTTATCCGGCGCCGGTTTCGGAGGTTCTTTGGGGGTGTAATGGACTCCGGCAGTATACGACCTGCTGAGGCTCTCGACTGTGTTTGCGGCGATTTGGTAGGTATAATTCGCCCCCGCGGACACAAACAGTACATTTATATTCGCACCCCCTTGCACCTGGCCTGCGGTCTGCACCTGATAGGTGATGCTCGGAGCCACCGTAACCGAGCCGCCGCCATCATCTGGGTCTTCCGAGGTCGAAGGCTGTTTGTCCAATGCCGCCCCAAAGCCTGATGAAAATTGAAGCGTCGGCCTCGTCTTACTGAATTTGACCTTGTCGTCATCTTCTTTCAGTTCTCCTCGGGGTACCCGGAAGGGAGTCACGAACTCAAGTTGTGAGCTGCCTTGGGCGCGGTCCAGACCCAACCCCGGATCTCCCAAATCCCACCAGGCCTTGACAAGAATATTGATGTATCCGTGATCCCCGTTGGTCACGTCTCCGACTGTAAGAGTCTGATTTGGGGTAAATGGCACCCAATCTCCGGTCTTGCCATCTTTGAGGCCGATCCCACGAGCCCAGGGGGAAAAAGTTATGGTGCCGCCCGGCAGCAAATCTCGGGGGGGAACTGTACCCGGAGGGCCGGTAACAGGTTGAGCCATCGCCGGAAAGGGCTGAGTCCCAGCCGGTTGCGGCATCCCCGGGGAAGCGCCCTGACGGAAAATAATATGGTGAACCTCGTGGCGGCCGTCAGGCGTGCTGCTGCTTACCGGTTCCCGCAGCGGCTGTACGCCGGCCGATGCGGCGGCGCGCGCTGCGCCGGCGACGCCCGCGGCTGCATCGTCAGCCCTGCACAGCCCGAGCCGATCGGCCCGCTTCGCCAGAAGGTTCTGAACCGCCCGATTCCCCACCGATCGTTGCAGAGCCAGAAGGCGAGCCGGGGTTAGCGCCTGAGAGGGATCGAGAGAATTCTCAAGTAGGGCCGTGGTGCTACCGATCTGTGCCGGAGATATTCGGCCAGCCCGACCGCGAGCCGAAGTGTGTTGCCGAAATCCGCTTCTTCGGCCACCAGCGTTATTGCGCGCTATGCGGGCAAATCTTCTTTTCATCCCGGTTCACAGAATTATGGACGCTCTGAGCCGATACTCCTCGATCGCCGGGCGCTTGGCGATCGGCTGAGGGAAGCGGCATGAGCGGCAGCACACGAAGCATCCCTCGCCGGCACGAGATGCCATCGACAGCGCCGTCGCTGGCGGCTCGCGACACCACACGGGCCGTATCGCCCGCCCATCTGCGGATGGAGACCGGGTGGAAAGCTTGACGGTCGGCTAGGTCACGCCCGGACATGCTGCCTCCTGCCGCACCAATGTTAGCACATTCGCACGCCGCGCATCGGCCGCTTCATCCTAACCGCCGCCGCGCGAAGCGGTCTTCGGCGGTAAACTCGTCGTCCTCGAGGAGGAGTTTGCCGGTCTTCTGGTATTCTCGTAAAGTGGCCTGGATCACGTGGCTCATGCGCACGACCTCTCCGTCATCGGCCGCAAGGAAGGCGGCGGCAACTGCAATGTTCTTGATGTTGCCGCCGGCCATTTCATAGCGAGCGGCAAGCAGCTCGAGATCAAGCTCGTCATCGAGCGGCGTATCCGTTGGCCAGATGCCCTGCCAAATGCGGTGACGGTCTTCCTGGTCGGGGAACGGGAATTCGACGGTGAAATGCAGACGGCGCACGAAGGCCTCGTCCATGTTCTTACGCAGGTTGGTAGCGAGGATCGCGACCCCTTCGTACTCCTCCATGCGCTGCAGCAGGTAACCGATCTCGACATTGGCATAGCGGTCGTGCGAGTCGCGCACCTCGCTGCGCTTGCCGAACAGCGCGTCGGCTTCGTCGAAAAACAGGATCGCGTTGGAGGTTTCCGCTTCCGCGAAAATGCGTGACAGGTTCTTTTCCGTCTCGCCGATATACTTGCTGACGACGGTGGAGAGGTCGATCTTGTAGAGGTCGATGCCAAGCTCGGCGGCGATGATCCCGGCCGCCATGGTCTTGCCGGTACCCGACGGCCCGGCAAACAGCACCGCGAGCCCCTTGCCGAGGGCGAGCTTGCGGCCGAAACCCCAGTCGCCATAGACCCGGTCGCGGTACTTCACGTGGTTGCAGATCTCGCGCAACTGCGCCATGCAGTCGTTCGGCAGAACGAGGTCGCTCCACCGGCTGGTTTGCGAAATCTTGCGCGCCAATGCCGCCAGCTGCCGGTTCGAATGGAGCCGACAGGCTTCCTGCAAATCGCGCGTGGTGACGGCGCCCAGGGCGCCGCCGCGCAGGCGAGCGAGCCGCCGCGCGGTGGCCGCGGCCTCAGCGATCTTGCCGAGGCTCAGCTTGAAACGCGAGGCGAGGCTAGCGAGGTCGACCTGTGCGTCGAGCGGGACGCCGGCCAGTTCGGCGGACCAATGTCGCGCCCGCTCCGCGTGCGTCGGCTCGGGCAGCTTCATCACGATCGCGCCACGTCGCGACAACGACCCCGCGGCGCTATTGGCGTCCGCCATGCCCAGTGACGAGGGGGCGCGCCCGGCATCGATCGCATGCAGCAGTGCCGCGAGCCGGTCGCGCGCCGCCTCGCCGGTCAATGTGTCGACGCCACGCCAATGTACCGCAGCACCGCGCAATGCAGCCTCGCGCTCGACAAGGCGCGCAAAGCCGGCGAGGCGCGCGGCGGGCGTGCCGCCAGTCGACTCGGGCTCGAACGGGATCGTCGACGCATCGACGACCAGCAACTGGCAGCGCTGCTCGCCGCAGAGCGCCTCGGCGATCGTGCTCTTTCCGGCGCCGGCGGGGCCTTCGAACAGCAGGACCGGCGGTGCGGTGCTCGAAAAATCCGGTGGCTCCGGCCAGGCGTTGCGGAATGCGGTTCGCGCGTCGTCGGCGAGCAGCAGATCGTCGAGACCGCGAGGCGGCGTCACGACGGTTGCGATGTCGCGCAGCCGCGGGTCGAGATCGTCGATGTCGAGTAGGAACTCGACAATGCGGTCGTCCGGCTTCAAGACCCGGGCGAGCAACGGCGACTGCGGCTGTTGCGGATCTTCGATCAGATGCACCAACTGATGCGCGACGAGCGGTGATGACGCCAGAAAGTGGCGGCGTGCCTCCAGCCGGCTGCCATGCGTCGGCCCCAGCAGATGGATCGCGAGATCGACGCTCGGCCGCTTCTTCGTCACGTCGTCCTGCAGATAGGCGTAGAGTTTTTCGTAACGGAGGTCGATCTCGACCGCGAGACAGACGAGCAGCACGTCGATGTCGAAGGCGTCGAGACCGAAGGTGCGGCCGAGCCGGTCGAGCCGCAAGTCGATCCCCTGCTCGGCGCTCGCCGCCCGGCTGCACGCAATCTTCTGCGCGAGTTCGCGCAACGCCGCATCGCCATTGCCGAGCTGCCCGAGGTCGGCATCCTGCAGCCATTGCGGCCTGCCGATCGGCCGGGTCAACAGCGCGTCTATTTCCTGTTCCGAAATGTAGAGCCCGCGGAAATTCTCGTCCTCGGACTGGACGCGGCGCAGCTCCGCCACCCGCGAGCGGATCATCAGGTCGATGCGCTCGAGTTCGGCAAGAAGATGATCCGACGACTGCGCGAACGGTCCCATGGCAACTCCGACGACCAGGTATTGGCGGGCTCAGTACGACACTTCGAGTGCGACCAGCGAGATGCTGACAAAGCCGCGCGAGCGGATGTCGAGCGACAACGTGCGATAGCGGTCGACGGGGTGGTGCCTCTCGTGGATCTCGACGGTCTCGCAATACGGGCCCGGACCGATCTCGACGACGGCCACTTCGTCGCGCAAGTGCCTCCTCTCCCGAGGGTCGAACCCGCCCTTCCAGAGCCGCGCCGTCACGCCTCTTTCGTTGTCCGGGCCGGCGACGCAGAGCCGACGGATGTGCCGCACGCCGGGCGGCAGCGGGATCGTCATCGTCCCGGCGGCGCCGTGCTGGTTGGGGTGGCCGTCCCACTCGCGGTGCGCGACCGCCTGTGTCGCGCCGACCCGAAACGGCGGCTGAGCGTCGGCTTCGTCCTGCGGCATGCCCATCGGATGGAAGGCCATCGTGATCCAGCCGGAGCGCAATTGTGCGTCGAGGGCTTCCGCCGTGACTGAGCCCGGCGCGAGACCGCTGCGCAACACGTCGCGTTCCCGATGATTGATCGCGTCGTGGCCGAGCTGGCCCCGCTCATTGAGCTGCACACGCGCGAGGCGAACGTCGTTTGGCTCCACACCGGTCGCGATCCGCAGATCCGCGTAACAATCGATGCGATTGTCAGCGTCGCGACCATGCTCCACCCGCTCCGTGCGATAACCGAGCGTGACCCAGGCCAGCGCCCCGACCGGCAAGCCGTGCAACTCGAGCTGCTCGGCCTCGCGCAGTTCAATCTCATGGCCTCTGCGGTCGACCGCGAAACCGGGCGAGACGGTTATCGCCAGCTCGCCGGCGCGCGCGACCTCGAGCCCATGGGCGACGCCAAAGCCGTGCAGATTGTGCGCATGCCGGTAACGTGCCTCCAAATGAAGCTCCTGCTCGGCGATGAAGTCGTCTTCGAGCAGCAACTGGCCGTGGTGATAGGCGGGCTTGCGCGCGATCAGCTGCTTTTTTTGCACGGCGTGGATCCCTTGATGGCAGGGCGGCGGCGGTCCCGGCTCACCTGTCGCCCCGATGCGATGCTGGCGAACGCTGCGTTCGATGCCGGGGGCGCGTGCGCCACTCCAGCTCGTAGACCGTATGCGCCGGTTTTGCGAAATCGATGACGGCGCGCAGTCGATGCTGCAACGCTTCGGCCGCCTCAGAGCCCGGCGGCTCGGTCGTCGCTTCGTGCCGCTCGACGACGACCTTGAAGCAGAACGGCCGGCTGACCGCCAGCAGCGTATCGACCCCGAGCGCCGATCGGCCGATGGTAAAACCGGTGCCGGGGCGGTCATCGACATGGATCTGCGCAACCTCGTCGCCGAAACACAATTCGAGAAGACGCACGAGGTAGTCGCGCGTGCCGCGCCTGCCGTAGAGCGGCACGATGCCGCCGACGATACGGCGCAGCGACTCCGGCGGAAACAGCTCATGCGGCGTGAATGCCAGCCAGGTTGCAAGCCATGGCAGAAATCGCTCGGGTGTGCGCCAGACCCGCAATTCGTCCTGCGGCTCGGCGAGCGGCGCAAACAGCGCCGGGATTTCGTCGAGACGCTGTTCGAGGCCGGGCAGGAACTGCTCTCCCCTCGTTAGTCGGCCGGTGAAAAAGAACGATCCCAGGACGGCAAGGAGCCGGCCCAGGTCGCCGGTTTCGTCCCGGCCGCGAAACACCGCGGGCAGGCTCTCGAACATGCGATCGGCCGGCTCAGCCACGATCTTCGCCTCCTGCGCCAAAAGCGAGACCGTTGCCGGCAATGCCCCGCACGGCATCGCGCGCTAGGCGCACGTCGATCAACTCCCAGGGTTGCAGCAGGACGGTCTCGGCCTCGCCGGTGCGATCGGTTTCAAGCCGCCACATCGCGAGGCTCGCCAAACCGCCCAGCCTCGTATCTTCGCCGACCCGCGCGACGACGCCGACCCGTATCCCGACCGATGATCGATCCTCGCCGATCACGCGATCCATCGACAAGCGCAGCAGAACGACGTCCTCGACATAGTCCACTCCTTCGGTCCGCTCGATCGCGCCCGCGACATTGGCGAGGTGCAGCGGGCGTCCGAATGGCCCTGCGCCGAAGGCAGCCTCCTCCCCCGCTATCGGATCGAAGCGCCTTCGCAGCGCCGCATCGACGGCCTCAGCGACGACCGCGAGCGGCACGCCCGGCTTTGGCGCAATCCGGCAGGCGACGAATGCGTGCAGATGCGCCGCCCGGACAACATAGGCTCTCGTCGTCAACAGGCAGCGCGGCGCGAGCGCCTCTTCGACATGCCGACAAAGCGCATCGCCCGCCTCGCCCGGCAGTGCCGGATCGAGCGCCAGCACGACGCTGACATCGGCCGCCGCATTGGCCGCCATCGGGTGCAGCGTGCCGACCGTGCGGCGCAGATCCCGCTCCGGCACGCAGATCGCACGCAGGCCCGCCCGCCCGTGGCGATGCGCTGCGGCGGCATGGGTCGCGAGCTGTTCGAAGTCGCCGGGCGTCACCGCACATTCCCGGCGCGAAAGATCCTCGACGCGCGCGCGGATCGCCGCGTCGACCGTCACCGACGGCGCCCCGGCGAGCGGGTCGGTCGCAGAGGCGGTCCGACCCTCGAGCAGACGCAGGAAATGAAGCTTGGCGTCGGGCGTGATGCGCAGCCCGCGATAGGCCAGGATCTCGCTGAAATAGGCGAGCAGTTCGACAAGCGTAATGCCCGGATCGGACGGATTGTAATTGGTCCAGGCCGGCGCATAGGCCGGGATCAGCGAAACCCCTTCCCGGACGAGCTCATCGAAGCTCGAGCCGCGGGCGAGGTCCGGGTCCGGTCCGTCGTTCACGGTTCGCCCACCGGCTCGACGTCGATCCCGGCGGCCGCAACGATGATCGGCATGCCCGTTGGCAAATCGATCGAAAGGCTCAATCCGCGCACAAAATCGACGCCATCAACGGTATCGAGGAGGCCATAGATATCGGATCGATGCGGCCGCCGGCCTGGCGCCCAGCCGCGCCCATCCGGCCCGCCGGTCAGCGGGTGCAGGAACTCGGCAATGCGCTGCCTGCATTGGGCGGCCACGCCGTCGGCCGGCGAACCGGAAGCCGGTACGACCTGCACCGCAACCGAAACCCAGGAGTAAGTGGGCCCGACGACCACGAGCCGGGCTGTCGGCGACCGCCGCGCGTCGAGATAATTCTTGACGGTTTCGATCAGATCGGGGGTCGGCTGCGGCGCAGGATCGGCGCTCCACGGGATGACGATCGTGCTGACAACGCCGGGTTGCACTTCCGGCGCGCGCGTTCCGTCCGGGGCCAAGACGCCGAGGTCGCGTCCGGCGACGCAGATTGCCCGCGCAACCGCCGGCGAAGCCCGACGGGCAAGGTCGGCAAAATCGTCGGCGCAGACCGCGCGATCGCGATGCCTGATCCAGGCCGATGCATGGGCCTGCAGCTCGGCGGCGTCCTCCGCATCGAGACCGCCGGTCGCGGGTTCGAGGTTGACGACCGCCTCGACGGCCGGTACCGCACTGAGCAGCTGGGCGATCGCCCCGGCCGGTTGATTGCCTAAATGCCCACCGCCGGTTGCGTAGCTGTGCAGGCGAATGTTGTTCGCTCCGGGCGGCGGGATCCGCCCGCGACGGCCGTCGCCGAAACGCAGCTCGCCGATCGAGCGGTCGAGCGTGAAATCGCGCGATTGCGGACCCGAAGCCGCGAGCGCATCGACTTCATTCCAGCTCACCCAGTCATCGCCGGCTTCGCGTATTTGCAGCGCCACTTCGCCGACGATCGGCGTGCGCAAAGCCCTGAACACCTGATCTTTCCGGCCATTGCTCGAACCAACGATCTCGTCGAAGAGGTGCTGCGAATGTTGCGCCCGGACACTGTTGATCGTGAGTCCCTGCGGCAATCGCGGTGCGGCCTCCGGCCACACGATGCGCAGCCAAGCCAATTTGCGGCCCGGCGGATCGAGTACACTGCCCGGCCATTCGCCGGGTTGATCGGGCAACACCAGTTCGACGATACCCGATCGGGTCAGGCCGGCCGAACCGTCGTGGATCATAGAGTCGCGCCAGCCGTCGGCGCTACGCAGCTGCCAGCGGGGAACGCCGGAACGCGGGACGGGTTCGCCGAAGACGATCGGCGGCGTCGGCCGTATGTGCCAAGTGATCGTGCGGCCTTTTGCGAGCTCGCCGTGGGCTTTGAGCGTGTCGAGTCCGTCGCCCGAAGTGCCGAGCGTGTCGAGCCCGAGGTAGAGTGCAGGCCCGTCGAAATCCGGCGACGGAAAGGCATCGAAGGACCGCGGCATCGGCGGAACGATCCGCGTCCTGGTTAACGCGCCCTCGGCCGCGAGGTGCTCCGGCGGCAGAGGGCCGCGCTGCAAGGTCGCGCGCACCGCGACCGATTTGACCGCGGGTGCGCGTTGCACGACCAAGGTTGTCCCATCGGCCGCCGGCACGGTGCCGTAATGGCCCGACACGAGCCGTGCGCGCAGCCACGGCCCGGTCTTGCCGCCAATCGAAACCGTGGCGACGTCGTCCGGCACCGTGAACGCGAGCGCGCCGTCCTGCGTCAAGGATTGGGTGCCGTCATTCGCGGCAATCGGCCGGAAGCCGCTCCTCGTCGCGATTTCCCAGACAACCTCAGGCTGGCCGTCGCGGCTCACCGGCGGAATGGGCGCCGCCGCGGCACCGGCCGGGTTTGTCAGCCGCAGCGTCACCTCGACCCGCGCACCCGGCTCCGCGAACAACGGTGAGAGCATCTCAAAGACGGCGCCGAAGCGCGGGCGCTCGCCGAACGGGAACATGTCCCTGCTGACATCGAGCGGGATGCCGTCGCGGCACGCCGCAGTCACCGGCTCCGGGCCGGCTGCCGCGACGATGCGAAGGCCGAGCCCCGCAAGGTGCGGCGGACGCCAATGCGATGCCGGTACTGCCGGCGCCGGTTGGCGCCGTAGGCGCAGGCTCAGCCAGCGCGCCTCGACACCGCCGAGCGCCACCGCAGGCCAGGCGGCGGGCGGGATGAGAACGACTTCGCCGCTCTTCGACAGGTTGCCAGTGGCATCGCTCTCGACCGCGAGGGGCAGATCGCCCTGTGCCGTCGCCGCGATCCAATCGAGTTGCGCAGCCGGGTCGGGCGAACCGGCGTCCTGTACTGCGACCTGTACGCCGACGCGTTGCAATCCGGGCAGGCCGAAGGCGTCGCGGTGGCCGATATGCACCGCATAGGTCACCGGCGCGAGCAGGCCGCCAGCTTCGCCAATGTAGCCAGCATCCGACAAGATCGCGCCGACATCGGCAGATTGCCGGTGTCCGGAGTCGACAAGCACGGCGCGCACCGGTTCGGCCCGAACCGGCGCGAGTTCGGCGAGCGTTTCGAAGATCACGGGTCCGGTGCTGCCTCCGGCGCGTGCCGCGAGGCGGGTATAGATCGGCACGCGGACCGGGCGGCTCGCTTCGCCCGATGGTCGCGTGGCGCCCGGCGCCGGCTTGAAGCGGACATGTACCCGCGCCGGTGCCGCCGGTCGGCGCGACACGCCGAGCAATTCGGTGAAGGCCGCGAGGTGCAGATCCGCCGACGCGTTCAAACTTTTCGTGACGATCTCGCCGTAGCGCGCGGCGATCCGGACCAGTGCCTCGCGCAGCGGATCGGCACCCCGGGCAGCAGGCTTCACCTCATCGAGCAGGCGCTCGAGCAGGCGCGCGATCTCGTCCGCCGAACGCGGCTCTTCGACGAGGCGCCGTGCTGCAAACGAATTCACAAATTGTAGTCCTTAGAACAAGGGACGATCGAGATAGAACGGATAGACGAGGTTGAACCGGTTATCCGTGCTGCGCACGCGGTAGGAGACGTCGATCAACAGCTGCTCGCCACTGGCGCCGCCAGCCCGGGCACGGACGTCCAGCACCTCGATGCGCGGTTCCCACGCGACAAGAGCCTCCCTGACCTCGAACTCGGCGAGAGCCTGCGTCGCGCCGTTGTTCGGGGCGAACAGAAGCCGGTCGAGGTCGCAGCCGAAATCGGGCCGCATGACGCGCTCCCCTTTCCTCGTCGAAAGAATGATCTCGATCGATTGGCGCACGCTGACCTCGTCGGCGGCCATCGCCAGCGGCGCCGGGCCTGAGTCCAGCGAGTGTTGGTAGTGGATCGGGAAATACCAGCCGGCGCCCAGCACTGGTATCAGCGAGACGCTCGACGGGTGCTGCGTGCGGGCCATGTTCCGTCTCCCGACCCCTCAGTTGATGTTGACGAGCGCGCCGCTGATGTTCACCTGGCCGGTAGCCGATGCGTCGATGCTCGTCTGTGCCGTGATCTCTACGTCGGTCGTCGAGGTGATCTCGACGCCGATTGCCGTGATCTTCACCTTGCCGGTCTGGGAAGTGATCTCGATGTCGCCCTGCGCTTCGATCGTTATTTTATTGTCGGAACTAGAGATGACGATCTTGTTGTTCCCGGTCTTGTCGATGACCTCGATCTTTTCGCCGCCGCTGCTGTCGCAAAGGCGAACGACATGACCGCTGCGCGACTTGATCGCACGGTTGTCGTTCTTGCCGTCGTTGTTGTTCTCGGGCGCCTTGTCCTTGCCGTTCCACAGCGAGCCCATGACATAGGGATGTTCGAGGCTGCCGTGCTCGAATGCCACGAGCACCTCGTCGTCGACTTCGGGCAGAAAATAGCCGCCGCGATCATTGCCGGCCATCGGTGCGACGACTCGCGCCCAATTGCTTTCGTGATCGCGATCGAGCCACGGGAAGTGCACCTTGACGCGGTGCATGCTGTCGGGGTCCCTGTTGTTGGTGACGACGCCGACGACGACGCCATAGAACTGCCCGTCGCCGTCGCCCGGGCCGAGCAAGGTGCGCAACAGCTCGTTGTGGATCACGTCGAATTCCTCCGGGCCGAGAAGTACGTCCTGAACCCCGCCTTGGGTCGGAACGAGTGCTCGACGGAGAGAACATAATAGGAACCGCTAAAGCGGTCGCCGATGCCGGCAATGCTGACGACGGTGCCGGCGCGCATCCGCGGCTCGCCGATGCACACGCCGTCGGCGCGGATGTAGCCGAGCGCCATCTCGGCAAAGCCGCGCTTGGCCATTTCGTCGGCCTCCTGCTGGGTTTGCACCGGCGAGGTGACGCGCGCACTGCCGAGCGTCGCGAATGCGCGCCGCGTTGCCGCCGGCCCCGAATTCGATCCCTGCATCAGCTTCGGCTCGTCGCCGATGCCTGCCTGAGCGACGATCTCCTGTTTCGTCGACGGGTCCCAGCCGCGCACTTCGAGTTGCGGCACCTGTCCGAGCGTCGACAGGCGCGGGCGGAATTGCAGGAGTTCCATTTCGCGGCGCAGCGTCAGCTCGGCCGCGTCGGTGATCTTGCGCGGCCGGAAATGCAGATCGCGGTCGGTGACGACGACTTCGAAATTGATGCGGCGGGCCCGCGTCATCAGGAATTCAAGATCGGTCTGATTGTGCTGAAGCACATACGGCAGCGTCACCCCGCTGTCCTCGACCTGCGGGCGGAGATTGGCTTCCGAGGCGATCTGGCTGACGATATCGCTGTCCTTGCAATTGGTGAACGACCGTGAGCGGCGCGAGCGCATCAAGCGGTGTCGACGATCGTAGCCTCGCACCGTGAGGGTCGGCGGCTGCGATTCGGGAAAATCCGGCTCGACACCGGTGATCTCGCCGCTGAGGAAAGGTGTCGTCTTGTCACGGTAGCCGAAGGCGATCTCGACCGGGTTCCCCTCGCGAAACAATTCGTGATCGATCCACTTCGCCTTCATCTGCTTGGTGTCCCAGGCGACGATGGTGAAGGCGAACATGCTCGGCGCGTCGACATCGTCGAGCACACTGAGCTTGATCAGGTCCGCCGCGGTCTCGTTGGGCAGAGGCGAACCGTTGACGCTGACCGTGAACTCGGGTGCTAAGGTGTCGTAGGAATTTCTTTCGCTCATGGCGCGGCCGCCAGATTCCATGCAACCGGCCGTGCCGGAAGCCGCAGCCGCGTGCCGGGCTCGAGGTCGAGTGGATTGTCGATCCCGTTGGCGTCGGCGATGATGCGCCAGGCTCGCGGGTCGCCATATTCGGCCGAGGCGATGGTCGCGAGCGACTGGCCCCGCTTGACGACCCAGACCTTCGCGACGTCGGACGACATCAGATTCTGTTTGCGCAGATCGCCACTGTTGGAAATCCATTGCTTGAAGGTGCATTGCGCCGTGGCGCGCACCGGCACGCCGCCCGCGGTGAACATCGTGTACTGGAGTTGCAGTTGCTGTAGTACGCCCTGGAAGAAGACGCCCTGTGCGCCCCACTGCAGCCGACAGACCGGCGGCCGATGCTTGTCGCCATGTTGTTCGACCGTTGTCAGGTGTAACAGCTTGTCGGTATAGAGGGTCTTGACGCTTTGCTTTGCCGATTCGGGCTCGGGCGTGTCGTAGGTGTCGAACACAAGATCGGTGCTGAGCGTTGCCGGCTCGGATCCGGTGAACTGCATCTCGGGGTTGTCGCGCTTTGCCGCCTGCTGGTTCTGCCATTGCACCGAGCGGCTGACCGTGAGCTTGTTCGGATTGAACATCGCGACAAGCGCGTCGTCCGAGTCGGCGCTGCCGAACTGCATCACGGCACCCGGCGTCTCGATCAGGATCGTCAACTGCATCAGCTCCATCGCCCGAACCCCCGGCGTTCCTGCTCGATCGCGAGCCGCGACATCACCTCGCGCCAGGCACGTTCGATGATCTCGTCGACATCGGCCGTCGCGTCGTGAGGCGCCGCACCCCGCGCTCTGTCGTCGCGCGAACCGACCGCGGCCGGCACCGGCGTTCCTATATCGGGCGGCGGCGGCAAATTGGCTTGACCGGGCATCGACCCCCAAGGCTCAGCCCGCGCCACGATGATCGGCGGCAACGGCGCTGCGCCCGTTGTACCCGAACCGGCGGTCGTGACCGCCCTGTTGTAGCGCCGCGAGGAGACGCGCAAGGGCAGGTCGCTGCGGCGCGGCTCGGTCCGGCGCGCGCCGTCCACCGCGGCAGGAACGACCGGCCCGAACCCGTCGAGGCTTCCGATCGCGACCGGATGGTCCCAGAGATCGACCGGACCCGTCCGAGCCACACCCGGTGCGGGGCCCGCCGTCGCCCCCGCCGCTGTGCCGCGGCTAAGAAGCCAAGTCATTGTTGCGAACGGCGGCTCCGCCGATCCGAACACGACCGGCCTGACGGCGCCTGCGGCAATCGGGATCAGCCCGGCAGAGGTCGTGGGCCCGGCGTTCCGCCATGCGGCCGCCGGCGCCCCGCCACCAGTCGGCGGCCCGACGGGCGACCCTGTCCAATCGACGAAGGGCCGCCGCGGAAACGCAGATGCGGCTGGTTCCCCGGAGCTGCGGATCGCCGCCCGGAGCGAGCCTTGCCTCGTGGCCGATCCGGCCGGGGACCCTGTCGCGTCCGAGAACTGCGGCCGCAGCGACGCGAACGCGATCGGCTCGCCGGCGTTGCGGACAGTCGTCGTGGGCGAGGCAACAGCCAGCGTCGGTTCAAACCGCGGCGAACCAATATCCGGCGGCGGTTCGGTCAATGGCGCCGCCGCACCCGCCGACCGTGACCGCAGCGACGCGAACGCCATCGGCGCCCCGGCGCCCCGAGCTGTTGCCATGAACACGGCAGCTCTCGTTGCCGGTTCAACCCGCGGCGAGCCAATATCCGGCGGCGGCTCGGTCAATGGCGCCGCCGCACCCGCCGAACGTGACCGCAGCGATGCGAACGCCATCGGCGCCCCGGCGCCCCGAGCTATCGCCATGAACACGGCAGCTGTCATTGCCGGTTCGGCCCGCGGTGAACCAATATCCGGCGACGGCTCGGTCAATGGCGCCGCCGCACCCGCCGACCGAGGCCGCAGCGACGCAAAGGCCATCGGCGCCCCGGAGCCCCGGACTGCTGCGCTGAACGGGGCGGCCGTCATTGCCGGTTCAATCCGCGGCGAACCGATGTCCGGCGGCGGCTCGGTCGATGGTGCTGCATCCTGCGACGCTGCAGACACTATCGGCGCCCCGCCACCGCGCGCTTCAATCAACGCGGCAGCCGTCATTACCGGTTCGGCCTGCCGCAACGGGGCACCGGGGAAAGACCCAGGATGCGCCGGCGGCTCGGTCAATGGCGCGGCGGCAGCGGCCGACCGAGGCTCCACTGATGCGAACACCATCGGCACCGCGGCGTCGCGGGCGGCGGCCACGAACGCGGCAGCCGTCATCGCCGGTGCGGTCCACCGCAACAGGGCGGCGGGCGAAGGACCGATATCCATCGCCGTTCCGGCAAACAGTCGCCCCGTCAACGGATCTGTCGAACCGGCAAAGCGCACCTTCCTCAATCCGACCGCCGCCGCCTCGACGTGACGGATCGGCACGCCTCGTGGAGCGGCGGTCACTGCTATCGCAACTTGTGGTGCGGGAAGCGCAACATTGACCACGGGCAGGGCGATGTCTCGCTCTCTGTCGTGCAATGTCACTGGTCGGATCTCCGGCGGGGCAAAGCCGATGATCGGCGCCACCACCGATCCGGATGTCGAGTCGGGTGGCCGCGCGCCCGTGGACGGAAGGAGCCGGGCGGCAGACAGAGGAGCAAAGGTTTCGGATTTGGCGTCTCGGCGATCGAAACCATGCAACGCATGGGTCGCGAAGCCTAACGGCAACGGGATCAAGGCTCGGGTGGCTTCCGACTGGGTTGTACCGTAGAAGAGGCCCCCCTCACTCAACCCTCTCCCCCCAATTGGGGGGAGAGGGTTGACAAGACTTGGCGAGGCGTAGCCGATCCTTGGCCGGAGCTGGGTGAGGGGGGGCAACGCGGTAGGAAAATGTCCGGATGGAGGGGCGGTGCCGGCCTTCTCGGCTCGCGTCGGAGGTATCGCTTGCGGAGGCCTTACGCCGGCTTGCCCAGATCGAAGCGCCGGCATCATCGAGTATCGATAAGGCGCTACTGCGGAATGGACAATTTGGCGCCCAGGGTCGTAACCGAGCGCGATCGATCCGACGCCGACAAGCAAGCTAGTGGTCGAATAAAACCCGCGCGCATCGTCGCCGCCGCGCCGGGATGGACCCAGTCTGATCGCATCAATGCTGGAGGTACCCTCGGACACCACCCGGTGCAACACGACTTGGCCGGCCGCGCGGGACAAACTCGCGCGCGAAAGCGGCATGGCGCGAGTCATCGCGCGGCGCGTTTCCGGGGCGTGTGGTGTTGCCTCGGCGAAATGACCATCGCCAGGTTGCGGAAAGGCCGCGAGGATTCCGGGCCGAGCCGGCGACGACAACGGAACCGATGCAGGATCGGAGAGCGGCCCGAGGGAACCGCACGGCATATGTACGGTAGTTTCGCCGGCCGCACCGATGTGAGAACCGCCGGCCGGCGGCGTGCGCGATAGACTATTCTCGTCGGCCGCGACCGGCGACGACGATGGCTCCGGCCCCGGCCGGGTAGCGTCACGAAACACCGGCCGCGCGCGACGCCGTTGCGTCGTCTGTTCCGCGGGCGTGCGCAGCGCGCCGGTTGGTGAAACCGGGAGAGCCGTCGGGCCCGACGTCGGGTCGGCTGCCGCGCCTGGAGCGAATGCGAACATAGCGGCCGTGCGGATCCCGCGCCGTTCGGCCGGCGCCATTGACGGCTCCGCCTCGCCGACGGGCATTATCGACGGCGCCCCCGGCAGCCGGAGCAGGGCGGGAAGCTCGGCGCCCGGAATAGCGACGGGCCAGTCATCGGCGGCGCCGACGCCGAGGGCGGCCGACAGTTCGGATCCGGAGATCGGCCGGCGTTGCCGAGCGATGCCGACGGCCGGTGCGGCCATGCGAAAGATGCGCAGATCGTCGACCCGGCGCGGCGCAGTCGACGCCAGTCCCGGCGGCCGGGCCGTCAGGCTGCCGATGAACGACATGTGGCGGTCATAGATCGCCGAGATGTCCTCCGCGATCGCGATCTGCGGGCCGCTAGGCGCGGCCGGATCTCGGATCAGCCGGTTCGCCACGGCGAGGCCGAGCGAACCCGGTGCCGACCACGGAGGCGTGTTCGCAGGCGGGGAACCGGTTTGCGCCATCGCGACTTGCCAAGTACCGCCGCCTCGATGTCAATCCTCGGCGGGCTGCAGAAGGAGGCCCCGGTGCACCAGTTCGATCGCCTCGAACGCGACCGCCGACGTGCCGGCATGCAATTCGGGACCGGTCCATTTCACCGGGCAGGCGTCGCTGAAAGTCCAGGCCATCATCTCCTCCCCGTCCGCCGAACGTAGCTCGATCGTGACATCCTCTCGCGTGATCGCGCCGCCAAGAATGGTCAGGTACCAGTTCCACAGCTGTGCCGCGTCGCCGAGGCCGCGCTTCAGGACCAGGCGCGAGGAGAATTTGGTCGGACCGGGCAGCATGACCTCGGCGTTGTTCAATCCGCCGACGCGCAGGGTCTCGACCTCGGTCTCCGCCGCGAGACCGCTGACGTCGCTGAAGCCGCCGATGACTTGCGTGCCGTTCTCGGAGCCGACGCTGACTGTGAACTGGAACGCCATGAACGGGTCCGCCATAGTCGCCTGCCTCAGCCGAAGCTATCGCCATCGGGCGGCTCGTTCAGGGTCCGGTTGATCCGGGCCAATTCGTTGACCCATCGCAGCCGCTCGATGTGTGTCATATCCATCATCTCCGAATGCGGCCAATGGAAGTAGTAAGCGAGATAGGCTACCTCCTGAAACAATTGTTCCGGGGGGTAGCTCAGGATTCCCCCGTCGGTTCCGCCTCCACCTCAAAGGTCTTGTTGCATTCCGGGCAGGTTACCTTGATTTGACTATCGCCTTCCTGGTTGATGCGCCGATAGAACGACTGGAGGTACGCAAAATCTGCGACCGGCAGGTCCTCGATCACCTGGGGGTAGACCTGGTGCAGGCTGCCGAGTCGCGTGATGACGCGGGCGAGAAGGATCACGGCCAGATATCCGGTATTGGCCCTGACCCGCGGGTCCTGCAGCGGCGCCACCTCGTCCTTGGCTGTGGCGAGCCGCATCGTTCCTTCCTTGTGCCGCTTGCCTTCGGTGTCGACATATCCGCGCGGCAGCGTGAACGGGAATTCGGTGCGATCACTTGACACGTTTCAGACCTTCGTGCGTGATCTCCAGCGTATCGATCGCCACCTCATTGGCCGTCGCGTTGAACCCCGGGCCGGTCCACTTGGTCGGCCAGCCGTCGGTAAATGTCCACTCGGCCGCTTCTTTGCCTTCGTCGTCGAGAAGGATGATCTGGCCGTTCTTGCGCGCATCCTTGATCTTGCCGTCGATGACCATGGACCGCCACTTCCAGAGATCCTGGTCCTCAGTGATGCCGCGCTTCAACGTGATGTTGGAGAATTTCTGCAGGCCGGCGAGCTTGCGAAGCCTGGTCGCCTCGTCGCCGTCACGATAGTCGACCGGGTCGGTTCCGGCATCGAGCCCGGACACTTCGCGGAACCCCGCTTTGGTGATGCCGTCGATCTGCACTTTGAACCTGAACCCGCGGTAGGGGTCGGTTGGGCGAGAACCAACAGCCATGCTCGGATCTCCTCACTGGGCTAGGACAGGGTGCTGACCGTGACGCCGCGCGGGTCGTGCTCGACGCGCACGATGACGAATTCGGCCGGGGTCGACGGCGCGAGCCCGACATGCGCGACGACCCGGCCGAGATCGGCCAATTCGGGAGGATTGGTCTCGCCGTCGCATTTGACGAAAAACGCTCGCGCCGGATCGCTCCCGGCGAGCGCGCCCGCGCGCAGCAACTCGAGGCACCGCGACAGCAGCCGAACGCGGATGCGGTCCCAAAGCACGGTCGAATTCGGCTCGAAGACGAGGTCGCGCATCCCCACTTCGAGCCAGCGGCGAAAGCCGATGACGACGCGCGCCGCCGAGACAAAGCCGAGTGCCGAATGGCCGCTCAACGTGCGCGCCCCGCCGACATCGATGCCACGGCCGCGAAGCCGGCGCAGGCAGTTCACGCCACGCCGGTTAAGGCTGGCATGTTGCCACGCGGTGAGGTGAACCGATAGATCGACAACGTCTTCAAGGTTCGCATTGGCAGGCGCGCGTTGCGGGCCGACGAAGGCGTCGATGCGCGCGATAAGCCCGGCGATATGCCCGCAGGGCGGGGCGTACTCCAGCGGTCCGTGATAATCGCCGGCTCGGGGTCGCGGCAGGCAGCGCCATTCCTGGCTGCCTTCCGGCGGTGCCCTGAGCGCGAGCGCGTCGCGCGTCCGATCGCTGCCGACCCACGGGAAATACAATGCGCCGAATGCCGACCGCAGCGACGACGCTCTGATCAGCACCGCGTCGACCGGATCCTGTCCCTCGTCGCCGGGTAGGCCCGGATCCGGCGCATCGAGGATCGCAAAGCGGTCGCCCATCGCCGCGCAATGCGCCAACGCCGCGAGCTGGACCTCGTATGGATCGTCGCCGGCAGCGGAGGAGCCGTCACGGATCGCAGTCGCGGCGGCGTCCGGCACGCAGACGAGGTCGATGTCGGTCCGCTCTTCGAGGGCCCCACCCGGTTCGAGGACACCCGAAAGACCACCGGGTCCCGCGGGGATCACGACGCAGCGCTTGCCGCCATTGGCGAAAAATCCGCGCACCGCCATCGGCAGCCAGCTGCCGGCCTGCGGCCTGATGCGCGCGTTGAATTCGACGGCGTTCCAATGGTCGAGCGCGGCCGCCCGCAGGCGGCCGGGGTCGAGCATGCGGCGATCCGGATCGGCGTAGCCGATAAACGCCGGCACGCCGGTCATCAGATCCGGCGCCGGGCCGCCCGGGGCCGGAACTCTCTCTTCGATATAGACGCCGGGTGGTCCGGCCGGCTCGCGTGCGGCGCTCATGAACGCACGACCTTTCGGCCCTCAAGCTTGCGGGCCGGTCGACTGCGTGATGCGGAAGATGACAAATTCCGCCGGCCGCACGATCGCCACCCCGATCTCGGTGACCACCATGCCGAGATCGCGCACATCGGGGGTGTTCAGCTCTTCATCGCATTTCACATAGAACGCTTCCTGCGGGGTTAGCCCGAACAGGGCACCGTTGCGCCACAGGATCGTCAGGAACGCTGTGACGTTCAGGATAATCTTCGACCACAGGGTCGGATCGTTCGGCTCAAACACGACCCACTGCGTGCCGCGCTTGATCGATTCCTCGAGGAACCCGGCGAAGCGGCGGACGTTGATGTACTTCCATTCGCCGTTGCGGTCCCCGCCGACGGTGCGGGCGCCCCAGACCGTGACGTCGCCGTTCATCAGCCGGATGCAGTTGACCCCTTGCGGATTGAGCAGTTCCTGCCTTGGCCGGCCGATATAGTATTTCACTTCGACCGCACCGCGCACCTGGGCGTTGGCCGGCGCCTTGTGGACGCCGCGTTCCTCGTCGGTGCGTGCATAGATGCCGGCGACGTGGCCGCTCGGCGCGACATAGGTGCGGCCGCGGTATCTCGGCAGGACCTGCCGTGCAGGGTCCGAATCCTGCAGCAGCTTGGCCGGATCGACGACTTCGATGAACGGGGTGTAGCACGCGGCATGCGTGCTGGTGCGCGGCAGCAGCGGCTCACGCGCGTCGTATTCCAACTGCTCGACGTCGAAATCGTTGTCGGCGCCGTTGTTGATGACCGCGGGCAAATCGAGGACGGCAAAGACGTTCTGATGGTTGTCGTCCTCACAATAGTCCTGCAGCGGCTCCCATGTGTCGGCAAACTTCGGTAGGCCCGGGGCCGCGAGGATGGCGACCTCGTCGATCGATTCGAATTGCGTCAGTGCCCGTTGCAAGCGATCCAGACTTTTTATTCTTGTGACAAAACAGCGGGTTCCCCCGTTTCTGAAGAAACCGTCGACTGCATGTGTCAACAGGTGGTGCCCCGGATGGAGTGGCTTGAACGTCCAGTTCAACGGGTTGTCCTCGGGTTTCTCCGGCGTCGCCTTGAACGCCGAGAAGCTGCCGAAGTGGTTGGTATATTCGGTGAAATTCGTGCACAGCTTGGTGTCGAATTCGTCGACCGATATCGGGAATTCCTGCAGGAGGTAAGGACGGAACTTCAATTTTGACAGCAAGCTCTGGTCGGGCTTCGTGGTCTCGTATGTGAGATCTTCTACTTCCACGTTTGCCGCCGGCGCACCGCCAGGGCCGCCAGCCGCCGGTGCGGGGGGTGCCGGCGGAGCTGGACCGGCGGCGGGCGTCGGCGCCGCCAAACGATTGTTGAGCTCGTCCTGCTGATGCTGCAGTTCGTCGCGCCTTTGCGTTATTGCCGCCAGCCTGCGCTCGGCGCGGGTGAGTTGGTTTTGCGCGGTACGAAGCGCCGCTTCAAGGGCGGCTCTCTGGTCCGCCGGCAGATCCGCCGGGGCGTTGTCCACGGCGGTTTGCGCATTTGTCACGGCCGTCTGGGCCGCGTCGCGAGGCTGCTGGGCCTGCGTTGAATCGGCTTGCGCCTGCTGCAGAGCCGGCCGCACCCGATCAAGCTCTCTCTGCAGCGCCTGGCGCGCCGCCGCCATCGCCGCCACGTCTCCGGTCGCCAGTTGGAAGGCCAGCAGCTGCTGCGCCAGGACCGGGTCGTATTCCTCGTTGGCGACGGGAATATAAACGACGTCTTCGGGGATGATCCCGATGAAGCCGACGGTATTGGTCCCGACCCCGGCAATCGGCTGCCGGGCTGAAGGGATCTCCTCTACGTATACACCGGGTGCCGCATAAGTCGATCTCGCCATAGCATATCCCCTCAGGAAGAACCGACCGACAAGACTTTACCCTGGCCCGCCGCACGCGGACCGACAGCTACCGCTTTGGCCTCCGGCCCCCACGGAACGCCGGCGAAGCCGCTCTCGTCGCCCCCCCGGCACCTGCCCGGCCAGCCGGGGCCGGAGCTCCCGTCGGCGGCCGGCTCGACGTCGCCGGCGTCGCCGCGGTCATGTTGACACTGACGATATCCGTAAGTGTCGAGGCGCGCGGGGGCGCGATCGACACCGGTTTTGCCTCGAGTCTGGTGCCGTGCTGGTCGACGCCTTCGAGCACGTAATCGCCGGCCGGCAGGTCGAGGAAGAAATAGAAGCCGTCGGTCCGGATGCGCGTCTCGTAATGGCGCGACCCCGCGGCGTCTCGCGCCGCGGTCAGGCGCAGCACCCCGCCATTGGCAATTTCGCCGTCGGCACTCGCTACCCGCCCCGCCAGGCTGACGCGCGAGCGGATTAAGACCCGTCCTTCCGGTGCTGTCGGCGTCATGACCGGCCTCGCGTATCGAGGTCGATCCGGATCTCGCGGTCGACGACGACCGGCAGCTGCTCCGGCTCGCTGACATCGACCGGCAGCGTCACGGTATAGTTCAGCGCGGCCTTCGGCTTGCCGCCGAGCGCCTGCCAGAATTCGCCGAGGCTCTGCAGCCGTCCTGGTTGCAATGTCGTGACCGGGAGTGGCCAGTCCTGTCGCGCGAGACTGCCCTGCAGCAGCTCGCGCGGCAATTTCGGGAAGCGGAGCAGTACGCGCATCACCGCGCTCAGCAGCATATGCTCGTCCTCCGAGGAGTCGGTCTGGCCGGCCCCTCCGCCGGGCCAGGCGGTGATCAGATAAGACGCATCGACGCGCACCGGGGGACGATAGCGAATTGCGGTCCAGTCGGTTTGCCGCTCGACAACCTCGTCGTTGCTGCGCAATTCGAGGTTTTCTCTTACATCGTAGAGAAAGAGATCGACGGCCGGCGGCTTGACTGAGAATTGGTCGTCGGGAGCCGCAAACGAGACAGTAATCTGATCGCGCCCTGGCAATTCGCGCTTCAGCAGCGTCGCCAATGTTTGATCCAGCTCGTGCAGCAACGAGGCCCCCCTCCCGATCCCTGTCGCTCATTGGGCGCTCGCTGCGATGAGCAAGTTCACCCAACCACCGAAACGTTTCCATTCTAAAGTTAAACAGAAGTTCGCAAGATGTCAACTAACGTTAATGCCTTTAGGTGACCAAAAAAGCGGAGCATCTCACCGAACGTAACCGTAGTGCAGGGATCTGCCCGTTGAGATCCATGGAGCGAGCGAGCGCAACTAAAAAGAAGCCGCCACCAAGACGGCGGCACCGGTCAACCGCCTCGAGCGTGCAGCACCACTCGACTTCTAGTCATGCGATCGTGCACGAAGAGGCCTTCGGCGTCCGACCTCAGTCGAAGGGTAATGAGGGCCGCGATCAACATGACCGCGCGGAACAGCAGCACGCTGAGTCGGATGGCGCCGCCACTCTGATCGGTCAAGCGCAGGCCCATCACTAACATTCCAGGGGTCGCCCTCGTGACGAGCGGCAATAACTGAATGATCCCCCAGAGCATTACACCAGTCACGATGATCAGCTCAAGCGGCACCAGCAGCTCCGCTGTCAAAACCGCTACAAGCAACATGACTGCGGCGACATCGAGTAAACCCGCGGCGATCCTCAGAGGCCACGGCGCCGCGGGCCGGGCGGGGAGCAGATGACGGGTAGTCCCGAACGGCTCGAGAGCCTCTCTTAGCGTGCTGATCGAGGGATAGCGATCTTCGAGAGCGAGCGCCATCGCCTTCTGAATGATAAAATCCAATGCCTGTGAGACTGCCGGATTCAACTCCGACAAGGCCGTGAGTACCGCCCCGTCCTCTCGCTCATCCGCCCGGGTCGGAACCTCGAGCGAGAGACTGTAATAAAGCGTCGCGGCCAGCCCATAAATATCGGTCGCGGGTGTGACGGATCCCGATGCATAATGTTGTTCCGGCGCGGCAAATCCTGGAGTGAAAGTGTCGCCGTAGGGGCCGTTTCCCTGGCGGAACGCATCGCGAGCAGAACCGAAATCTAAAAGGACTATGCGCGCGTTATCCAAAACACGAATATTGGCGGGCTTCACATCCAGATGCAGAAGCCTGCGAGCGTGGACGGCGTCAAGGGCGCCGAGGACCGTCAAGGCAACGTTGACCGCCGCCTCGACCTCGAGCTGGGCCTGGTTCTTAGCGTATTGGGTCTGCAGATATTTCTCATAGGACTGGCCTCGCAAATACTCCATCGAAAGATATGCCGTATCATTATCCTCAAATACGTCGCCAACCCGAACGATTCCCGGTTCTTTGGTCAATTTTTGGAGAACTTCTCCCTCATGACGGAGACAATTTACAGCGGTATCGAAGTCGCTCCCGAATTGTGGATCGATTCCGACGGTACCGCTGTCGAGACGCTCGGCAACTTCCCATGGAAAAAGTTCCTTGATCGCAACCATCTCCTGATTGACATTGTCCCAGGCGCGATAACAGATGCTAAAACCGCCATGACCCTCCTGTCGTCCCAAGACATAGCGACCGCCAACCGCGGTGCCCTCCGGAAGAAACGGAGGTTGGTTCCTCGGGATGCCGTCGAAGCGGCAGAGTGGACAGATTCCGCCGCGGTGCCTCTCCCCCCGCAAGCAATACTCACATCGCATGCGAGGAGCGGCTTAGAGAACTTTTGTCTGTGGATGGGGGCGCCGGGGCGGTTTGTCGGGCGCCGGGTCTTGCGGAGGCTGGTCGATGGTCGAATCCCGTTTTGTCGAGGATTCCCAATCGTACTCGAACGGTATGAAAATGAAGCTGCTGTCACCCAGATCAATCCGGTCGTAAGCGTTCAGCCTCATCGCCGATAGCACATCCTGATCGTTCAGGTAGCTGATATTCCGCCCGTCGCCTGGAATGATATTGTAGGTTTTGTTGCGCGGGCTGAAAGCGATCTGACAATGGTTCTCGCGCGAGATTGCGTCGTCACCCTCGATGCATACATCCATATTCGGCGCGCGGCCGAGTTTGTTAAGATCGCTGTGCAGGCGGTAATCCCGACCCTTGTTTGTCCCCTTGACACAGACAAGCCAGCCAACGACAGGATCCATACCCGTGTGTTTTTGAAAGATACCTACTGTCACACCTGGCACGCCGCCGCTGCGGTCGGCGCTTCCTCCGCCACGGATTGGGCCCGCACTGCCGCGCACCGATGCAGGCTCGGTTTGCGGAACGCCTGGACGGCTCATCGGAGCCGCTTGAGTGCCGGGGATCCCTACGTCCCTCAACCCGGGAACCGGACAGTGCGGACAGTGTGTGTGCTTGCCTTCGTCATAGAGGTGTCCATTTGGACATTGTACCATAGCCATGCGCAGTGCCTCCTCGGCTGCATCCCTCGGCATGCCCGATCTAGGACATAACCATCGCGGTAATCATAGAATAATTATCCTGTTCTTCAAGCATATCAGCTGTTGAGCGCTCTCTCAGCTGATGCTCGAGGGCAACGCACCAGTCGAGAGGGGTGGTGGCTTTCGACAGGCACGCCGTGATCTCTGGGTCAGACATCAAGCTCCAAACGCCGTCGCTGCATAACAAAAAGGCATCGCCGACGTCCAGCGAGACGACTGTATTGCTGAGTTCTGCACGGCAGCCCTCTCCGGCACCGAGAGCTCGCAGCAACCGGTGGCGGTCCGCCTTGTCTGGAGGAGCAACTGATGTTTGATCCTGGAGTCCCATGACCAACTCCGAGACGCTGTGATCGCGGGTGCGCTGCATCAAGACATTGTTGCGGAACCAATAAACCCGGCTGTCGCCGACATGGGCCCAGCGTGCGTCGTTTCCGCATACCGCCAGTATGGCCAGCGTCGTCCGCATGCTGCGCGCGGGTTGCCGCCGTTCGCTCCGCAGGGTTACGATAGCCCGGTCGGCTTCTTCTACAAGCGCCTGCAACGCAGCATCCGACAACTCCGGTGCGCGGCAGAACGCACTAGCAACCGTCTCGACACATTGGTGCGCCGCGAGCGCACCACCACCATGTCCGCCCAGTCCATCCGCCAAGACCAGGAGGGCGAATTTTTGGTCGATGACCTCCTTCAGTGCATCTTCATTGGCAGACCGTCCGCCCCGGCAGGTCACGTGATGAGTTCTGAGCCGCATCAGCCGAGCTCCAGCACCAGGCGATTGCGGGACGAGCCCACCAGAATGTTCTGACCGGGAGCCAGCCGCTCGACGACATCGGGCGCCAAACGTCGTGGCGGGTCGGAGCCGCTAGCGACGAATGTACCGTTCCGCGAGCCCAGGTCACGCACCTCAAACAGGGCGTCGGCGCTGTCGAACCGGATCTCGCAATGCTGACGGGAAACCGCTGTATCGTCTCTTGGAAACACGATCTGCGCCTTGGCCGGGTCGCGGCCCAGAATGAGCTTTTCGGGTATTGGTACTTCCATTCCCGCCAGCGCCCCGGCGAGGACCCGAATCCTGCCGGCCTGGACGTGCACGGCTTCGCGCGAACTCGAGGGGGCGGTCCGGCGGAGCAACCAGTCGCGCCCAGCTGGCGTCATGATCACGATGCCCCCGGCCGTTATCAGCAAAGTGGCCGCCGTGCCGACTAAGATAATCGCGACATCTGACGGAGTGAGGGTGACCATATAGCTAGGGCCTCCCATTGTTGGACGGTGGCCCGTTCGCGCTGCCCGTGCCCCCATGATTGCCATTTGATTGGTCCGGATTTCCCGGACGCAGCGAGTTCGCCGCCGGAGGACGGCTGACGGGCGAAGGTGGGTTCGACAGAGTTTGCCCCGGGGCCGGTGGCACCCCCCCGGAAGGGGCCGGAGGCGGGATAGCGGCTCCAGTATTGCCAGATTCGGTGTTTGACGTCTGGGTCGGAACTGCCGCATCGGTCGGTTGCGGATCCGCAACTCCAAACCTCAGGAGCCCAAAACCGATAAGGACGATCACCAGTGCGAGTGCAACGCCGAATCCCCCAATTGCGCCGTACAGAGCGCCGAGCGCTGTTGGGCCTGCCCCTTCGAAAGTATGGAAGAGGCGGCTGGGGGGTGAAGAGACCTCGAGCAGGACCACGGTCAGGTTGTCCTGATGAGGGAGCTTCTGCCTCAGTACCGACTCTTTCAGGCGCTCAGCCGCTGACATTGGGTCGCCGTGGCGGGCGATGGCGGCCATCTCCTCCGGCGACAGGCCGCGATACAGACCGTCGGTACAGGCGATGATGCGGTCGCCCGGCCGCAATGGTAGCGTACCCTTATCCGGGTGCGGCGAGTACGGTGCTCCCAGGTAAGCCGTCAGCGCGTCCGGGTTCGTCGTCGAGCCAGCCTCTATTACATGGCTTTCCCCGCGCGTCGCTCCGGCCTTCAGCATTGAGGCGACGTTATGATCTTCCGTCAGCTGATCGGCCGGAGTGCTTCCTCGGCACAGGTATAGCCGGCTGTCTCCAACCGACGTCCAGTAAAGCGTGTTCTGCCAGACCACGGCCATCACGATGGTTGATCCAGCGTTTCCACTCTCCCCACAAATTCCGCATACGGCTTGATGGGCTTCGCGAAGGGTGCGATCCAGTGCGCTAGGAATGTCCTCTGAAGGAGGTTTCCGGCCATAGCCAGATAAAGCCGCGTCGACCGCTGCGCGACTCGCGGCTGCGCCGTTGGCCAATCCGCCCATACCGTCGCACAACACCATCATCACCCCACCATGGCGTTCGAAATCGCGGTCCCCTAGAGTACTGAAGCCGAAATAATCCTCCTGCCTTTCGCGATCGCCAATATCTTGGGCGTTTCCCGGTATGATTGTCATCGAGCTCCCACCGGTAGGAGCTTCATTCGCAGCTCGGTCCGGCCGACGCCGAGAACCGAATCCGGCTCAGCATGTAGGAAACCATTGATCGGAACGCCATTGACCCGGGTACCATTGCGCGAACCCGAGTCCTGGACCAGGATAGACTTTCCTCGAGGGGACAGAGCGCAGTGGTTCGCCGACACTTGCGCATCATTGGATATGCAGATCTCGCTGTCTGGAGACCGGCCGACTGCCAGCGTCTTCTCGAACAAGAGATCGAACGGACCAATCTCATTATGACCGATAGGATAGAGCCGCAGGCGCTGTTTGTCTTGCCGTGTATCATATGGAACCAATACCGAGGACTTGATCTGGACGACGCTATTGTCAGGTTCTTGCTTCGTAGTTTTTGGCGGTTCTGGAGTTGGATGCGGCTTGCGTCCCCATACCAAAATGACGATTTGCTTGGGAAGATCAGGGAACGAGAACGTTATTGCGGCGCCCGCAACGGACCCAGCGGCGAGCAGTCCTAGGACCGCCTTCCACGCCGGATGCAATTCGGCGAGGAAATCCAATAGTTCTTTCCACCATGGCTTCGGCTGTGGCGGCGGGATTGGCGAAGGGGATGGCTTGACGTTGCCATCGGGGTCCACCGACCGGACCGTCACGCTCTCCGAACTCAGACGTGTAGCCCCCTGGACCATAAACAGCCGGACCACGGTGGCCGAACCGTCCGGGACGCAGGGGGGGCATAAGGCACTAAGATGTTTGGTCGAGTCAACGATTTTGTGCAACTCGACATAGCCTTCGCGCACTCTTCCGATATCCATCCGCTTGTAATCCCCACCGGATGCGCGAACGAGCCCTGCGAAGTCTTTCAGCGCCGCGTCTACTTTCGAATTATTCTGTGACGAAGCACCCAGGCCGTAAATGGGGGTTGGATCGAGGGCAAGCTTGTCGAGCACCTCCTGCCGGCCTGCACCACCTTGTTGGTCGTCTATTCCGTCGGTCAGAACCACGATCGCTCGGCGGAGCGGTAGGCTACCTTTGATGTCGAGCCGCCGCGACAAGTCAATTGCCTGAAGCAGTCCTTGATACAGTAATGTCTGCATGTCGCTAGGCCACAAAGGGGTGAGGGCATCGTGCAAGGCACGCTTGTCCGCCGTGAAGTTCTGTACCGTCTTGACGCTCGACCCCAGGGTGACAATGGCGGCCTGGTCGCTCGGTTGCAGGTTGTCGATCCACGACTGCACCGAGTCTTTGATCATCTGGAATTGCTGACGACTCAGCGACTTGGAGATATCAATTAGAAAGACAATGGCAATAGGCTCGGGCCGCCGACTGACGTCATCCACCGACGCGTAATAGTTCGGACCTATAAGAGTTGATAGCTGGCCCCACTGCCCCTCCGCGACCGGACTGCTATTTTCAGTCTGCGCGTTAGCGTATAAGTGGACGTCCGGCAGCCGCATACCGACCTGCGCAAGGCGCAGCGTCGCGGGGGCAGATGGATTGGACTGTGCGAGGGCATCTGCTGCGAACAGGAATGCCAACAGCGAAAGGCACGCAAGCACCCTCCGGCATGAAATCACACATATCCCGGCCATCACCCGCCCTCCTTGAATTGCCCGTTCGAGGCCGCGATGCGCGCGCTCCAGCTTCGTTGATTGTGTGTTGATCCGCCGCTCATAGCTTCAGTTCGCACTGCACGAGATTTGAAATCGCCAGCAAAAGACCGCTTGCTTCCCACACGTCAACCGCTGTGGTCGGGAAGAGCTGCACGCCGTGCCTTCCCAGAAACCGTTCTATCTCAGGTACAGGGAGTACCAGCCCTAGGTCAGGGTTATCGGTATCGCGTCCGATCACCATGCCAAACAGCGCGCCGTCTGTTGCAACCACCGCACTGCCGCTGTCGCCGGGCCGCAGGCGGGCGTGGAAGACATATACGCGGATTCCCGTAGCAGTGAGGCTGTTTCCGACGTAGATCCCGGTCGCTTCTTCGGGACTGCGCGGATCCTCGATGTGCACCCCGTAGCCGAGAGCCAGGACCTGCTCGCCAAGCGCAAGTTGTCTCAAGGAAGGAGCATGCGCGTAACTGAGAAGTGTCCCGCTGACCCGAAGCAGCGCGATGTCGTGAACAGCATCCTTCGCGATGATCCGGGCCACTCGCCGAGCTCTGTCCTGCCCCCAGACGGAGACCGTCCGACACCCGGCCACCACATGCGCGCTGGTGATTATGTGGCCCAAAGGTGAAACCGCAAACCCGGTACCGCTTTTGACCCGCCCGGCGACGTTCGTTGCAGCGATTGCTGCACTCGCGCCCAGTACGATTATCGACAATACGATTAGCACGTAGCGAAGCGACATGTAGTGTGCGGCGCCGCACAAACTCAAGCTTCACGCAGCGTGCCGGTGGCATCTTTGCAGACTTGATGGGATGTTGTATTGCTGATCGAACCACCCTCGCCGAAACTGACGTCCTTGATGGTCGAGCACCTCTCCTTGGTTGCCGCGTTTGTATAGTTGTTAAGCGCGGTTACCGTGACCTTGTGGTTTACTCCGGTCGTAGGCGTAACATAGTCGAATGACTGATATTCGGCCTGGCGTGGTGGCGGCGCATTTTGGGCGGCTGCCTGAGCCATTGCTTGCGCTTGGGCCGCCTCGGCCATCTGTACTACACGCTCGTAGGCAAGCTGACGGCATTGAGCATCGGCCTGAGCGCCGGTCAGGCCGCCGAGCGCTAATCCGGAGAGTCCGCCGATTGCAGCGCCGCGCCCGCCGCCGACGGCCCCGCCGATCGCAGCGCCCAATACGGTGCCTACGATTGCCCCGGTCGCCGTGTTGTTTTGTGTACAGTATTGTGGCATCTCGCCATATGCGGTCTGGACGGGTGCAGTGCTGCAGCCGACCACCGCCATACTTCCAACTAAGAAGACTGGCGCGAGCAAAAACTTTTTCATCATGACTACTTCCTCCTTCTCTCTGCTTAGCGCATTGCGCAGTGTCTAACCTAATTGCGATTTAGCGCGCGATATTCAGTCGGTGCATCCGCGGTCAGGCGCACCAGCCTGTTTTGTAAGGCTAGAACCGCGAGATCTTGCTCGCCGGCATAGCATTGATATCGGTCCCCCCCTTTTCGATAGCATTGGATAACTCCGCCGTACGGCTTTAGATAGTTAAAAACCGTGGGGATGTGCTCACCCTTGGTTGTGACGTCGTCGATCCCCCACAGTTCGATCAACTGTCCGCCGACCTTGAACCGGCTGGCGCCGGATATCGACTGTACAGTCCCCGCTAGATCGGGTTTGGGCTTGACGAGCGCGAATTCCAGGCTCTTCTCGCCACCCGCCGGCACCGTTACCGTCTCTCGGCGGCTCTGATAGCCCGGGGCTGAAATCTCCAGCTCATGGGGTCCGGCTGAAAGCTCCTGCCGGAAATCTGCGGCCGATCCCGCCGTCCTGCCATCCAGCTCCACAACCGCCGTTGGGGGCGAGACTTGCAAGCCCAAAATGCCCGTCGTGGGCAGCGGGGGCGGAGGCGGCTTGACAAGCGCGAACTCCATGCTCTTCTCGCCGCCCGCCGGCACGGTTACCGTTTCGTGGCGGCTCTGATAGCCCGGGGCGGAAAGCTCCAGCTCGTGGGGTCCGGCTG
>Ga0306920_100001228_pt1 | contig 31743 bp, 25 predicted proteins | sample flu12Cox44000170_FD_204666 | JGI IMG/M metagenome (GOLD analysis project Ga0306920, IMG submission 204666) | Lab enrichment of tropical soil microbial communities from Luquillo Experimental Forest, Puerto Rico - flux4day.12C.oxic.44.000.170 (v2)... | ecosystem: Environmental > Terrestrial >...
CTGTGGGTCTTTGTCCTTCTTGACCAGGTATTCGACCGAAGTGTCGGATCGGTGCGTCTTTTCGTCAATTTTCAGGTTGTACACCTGCAGGTAGACGCCCATGGCCTCGGTCGATGCGAACGTCTGGTCAAGCTTCGGACGCACTTTCACGTCACCAAGCACAAACTGGCCGAGCCCGATATCTTTTGATGAGACTCGCTGCATATCGTCCGCCAGAATGAGCGAACTCGAACTCAGTTGGTCATCCTGGAAGCGGGGCACGGGCAGTCGCGTATTCACCACGCCGACGTTGCCGCTATTCACATCTTTCACGACGATATCCAGCCGGTAGAGGTTTGGGCTGAGCGGCACTGCTTTTTGATAGATCCTCGACGTGCTCAACGATTTCTGAAGCAAAGAAGCGGGAATATCGCTGCGCAATGTGTCTTCGAAGGTTTGCACGACCCGGCCACCTAAACTCGTAACGCGCACGAAGAGATCCATGGTGGCCGAATCGACGCCCTCTTTTTCCTGAAAGCTCAACTGACGCACAGGAATCTGCACGGTAATAGGAACCAGCACCGTATCGGAGGTGATGCGCAGGAAGTCGAACCGATAGTCGAACTTCACTTGATCGCGAACGACGCGCGCGGTCGAGGCTGCCTCAAGATCTTTGAATTTGACCGGCGGCGGTTTCATGATGTTGGCGTATTTCTCGAGCCGGTTAAACTCTTGATCCTCTGAATTGAGACCCATCGCGCCAAACTCGCCTTCGGCCATGTGCGTGCCGTCGGTATTGCTGAAGCGCTGCGCCTTGCTGGCCAAACCCATCGACTCGGCGAGAGTCAGGCCGGCTCCGGGCACCATGAGCAGAGCGTCCTTCTCGCTGGGATCCATGGTGAGGTGGTATTCACCCGTGGAGGAAGGATCGACGAACTCAAGCTCTACGTTCTCGCCCATCCCTTCCAGGTAGCGGTAGCGCCATGTTTCCCACGGGTACGTGCTGGTTTCGCCCCCACCTTGATCCATGGGACGCTCCCAAGTACCTCCCGTCGGGTGGGAGTCGATCTCATCGGCCGGACCCCACATGATATAGATTTTGCCGCGATCCGTCTTCCAGCCTGGGATACCCGAGGCGAAATGCTCGTTGGCGTAGGCAATTCGGCGGTAATGCTCTTCCTTGAAAGTATTTTCCGGAGAGTCCGGATCGGGATTGCGCCGTTGCCAGAAGGCCTCGATGAACTGCTCGCGCTCTTCGTTGGTACTCAAATGGAGGAAGGCCCGTCGCTCCTCGGGTGAGATAATGTAAATGACATCTTCGTTGAGCCACTTCTTGTACTGCGAATCAAGCTCTTTGTAGAGATCCTTTTCACTCTTTTGTTTGATCTTGCCGTTCTTCTTGGCGGTGTCAGAGCCCGGACCGGGCTGGGTTGGCTGGTCTTGGCTATCCTGGGGTTGCGCTTCCGCGCGAGGCGGAATCCAGAAGAGCACACCCAGGAGCACGACGGCCGTTAGGAAACTCTTGGCAGGACGTCCCATTTTGCACCTTTGCTGAGCCGAAATCTTATCCTGTACTGCGGTACAGGTCAACCGGCTTTGCCCTTGGCCACCCGTCGGCAGATTTGGAATCATCGTCTTTTCCGCGGGTTGCCTGTCAGTTGGGCCCTCTCGGCGGATACCAAGTGGTGATCGAGCGGTGTGGCGCGAGTTTGTCCTTTTCCTCGGGCCCAGAACCGAATTAAGATAACCACCTGAGTCTTGTGCGCAGCAAACCCTCGAGTGCGGTTTGACCATTCGAGCCGTGGAGTAGACAGCGGGAAATAGGGCCGGTACTCCGTCCGTATTCGTGCCTCGCCTGAAACGCGAAACATTATGTCCCAGCCGGACGTATCTATTAAGCAGCGGGGTCGGTTTGTCAACTGGGAGCGTCGAAATCCTAGGGGTTAGCAATGAAGACGTGGCAGAAAATCGGGATTGCTGTGGGGGGTTTGGTCGCCCTGGGGGGCATCGGCTGGTACAGCATCTATAAGTCGAATCAGAATGTGGTGAGCGTACAGAGTGGGCGAGTCCTACGCCAAGACCTAACCTCGCTGGTTACCGCTTCCGGAGAGATCCGCCCTCAAAACTACACCAATGTGCTTGGCGAAGGCATGGGCAAAATCACCGACATACCGGTCAGTGAAGGAGATAAGGTGAAGAGGGGGGATGTTCTGCTGCACCTCGAGAACATCCAGCCGGGAGCCGACGTCGAGGCGCAGCAAGCACAGATCGATGCGGCTACCGCCGGCATGAAGGGGGCGGCGGCCAATTACGATTCCGCAATCGCAACGCTCGCGCAGCGGCAGTCCGATCTGGATAAGGCCAAGCTCGATTGGCAGCGATCGCAGATGCTTTTCAAAGAGGAGCTGATTTCCAAGCAGGACTACGACGCGTCGAAGGCCAGCTATGCTAGCGCGGTCGCCGCTTTCAGTTCCGCTCAGGCGCAGCTCGAATCTAGCCGCGCTGCCCGTGAGCAGGCTCGCTACACTCTGGGCCAGGCCCGCGCCGTCCTGGCGCACCAGGAAGACGTCCTGCGCAAGACCACTTACCGCTCGCCCATTGATGGCATTGTGAGCTACATCGCTGTTCGCGTGGGCGAAAACGTGGTGCCTGGTATTCAGAACGCGTCGGGCAGCTTCTTGATGACCATTTCCGATATGAGCGTCGTTACCGCAGAAGTCAAAGTGGACGAAACGGACATTACCAATGTGAAAGAAGGGCAAAGCGCTGATGTGACGATCGACGCGATCCCGGACAAGATTTTCAAGGGCCACGTCAGTGAGGTCGGCGAGCTAGCGATTCTGCGCACCTCCGGCTCTGCGGCTATGACCGAAACGACCGCCAATACGCAGGAGGCGCGCGATTTCAAGGTGGTCATCACACTGGATAGTCCTCCCTCTTCTCTGCGTCCGGGTCTGTCGGTCACGGCCAAAATTCAGACCGCCCAGAAGCAAAATGTGCTGACCATCCCAATTCAGGCGCTCGCCGAGCGAACGCAGAAGGAACTGGACGATGCCAAACACGGTACGGGCAGCAATGTGACCCTGGCGGCTTCCCGTAACGACGCCGATTCTCCCGATAAAAAGGAGGTCCAGGGAGTTTTCCTCGTCCGCAATGGCAAAGCTGAATTCGTACCCATACAGACAGGGATCACCGGGGTAACCGACATCGAAGTCATCGGCGGGCTTCACGAAGGCGATATGATCGTAACGGGAAGCTTCAAGGCGCTGCGCTCACTGAAACCCGGCGCCACAGTCAAGATCGACAATTCGACTCCTAAGATCGACGAAACCACAAACAGCTAGTGCTGATTCGACTTGCTGCAGGCCACTGCGTCTGCCGTCGCTGGCGGAGAAAGGCTCGAATAGCACGAGCGCATTGAGGGGAGCCCAATGCCCATGGCGGTCGAAGAACCCGGTGTGCAGAGTTTTCGGCAGGATTTGATCGATGCCGGCATCGTCATTCAAACCGAAGATCTCTGGAAGACCTATGAGATGGGCACTGAGCAGCTGCATGCCCTGCGCGGCATCAACATGGTCATCCGCAAGGGCGAATATGTCGCCATCATGGGCCCTTCCGGCTCGGGCAAATCCACGCTGATGAATTTGATCGGCTGTCTGGATTCGCCGACCCGAGGAAACTACTGGCTGGCTGGGCGTCTGGTCAGCCAGCTCGGCGATGATGAACTGGCCGCGATCCGCAATCGCGAGATCGGTTTCGTTTTCCAAACGTTCAACTTACTGGCTCGGGCCACCGCCTTGCACAACGTCGAGCTCCCCATGATTTACAATGGCACGCCTTCGGAAGAGCGGATCGAGCGCGCAAAAAAAACGCTTGCGCAAGTCGATCTGGCCGATCGCATGATGCATAGGCCCAATGAGCTCTCTGGCGGCCAGCGGCAGCGCGTGGCGATCGCGCGCGCGCTCGTCAATAACCCGTCGATTCTTCTCGCTGATGAACCCACCGGGAATCTCGATTCCGCTACGGGCGAGGAAATCATGGCGCTTTTCGCGCGTCTTCACGGAGGCGGCAACACCATCATCCTGGTCACCCACGAATCCGACATCGCCGCCCACGCCGAGCGCATCATTCGCCTGCGCGATGGCAAAGTGGAGAGAGACGAGAGCACCAAGTAACCGCAGACGCAGTGGGCAACCATCGTTGAGAGTAAGCGCAAAAGCAGACTAAAATCCCGACGCCACGCGCAGGGCCGAACGCGGAAGCCTCGCTTTGCCAGCTCCCACGACTCGGCGTTGTCGAGGGCGTAAGAAGCATCGACATTCCGCACCGATGCTGCGGGGGGTGACCCTTCGATGCAGCTGAAACTCGAAAGCTACACGGTCAAAGAGGTGGTCGTGGTGCGCTGCCGTGGGCGAATCGTCACCGGGGAAGAGGCGCGTTTTCTTCAAAGCGAGCTCGATACGCTGACCGGGCTGAGCAAGAGGGTTGTGCTCGAGCTCGCCGAAGTCACCTATCTCGATAGCGGCGGCTTGGGAACGGTGGTTCGCATACTGGGCCGGTTGCGGGCTCGGCGAGGCGACCTCAAAATCTGCCAAGTGCCTCCGTTCATCCGAGAAGTGCTGAAGGTAACCAACCTGCTAGGTGTGCTGCACCCCTATGCATCTGAAAGAGAGGCCCTCGAAGCCTTTTCCGATCGTTCCCCAACGCTCAGTGAAACGTTTCAGGCGTCTAAGAACAACCGAATCGTCTGTCTTGACACTTCTCTCGACCTCCTGGCCTACCTAAGAGTCTTACTAAAAAGTTCGGGCTGCGAGGTCTTCACCACGCAATATCCGTCCGACGCAATGACATTGGCCAAGGGGGCGCCCCTCAGCATCGTGATTTGCGGCCCCGGCATATACAGCAAGGCGTCGGCCGTCGAGAAGCTACGCGAAAGCGCGCCGAACGCGAAAGTTCTAGGTCTCCCGCCCGATTTTTCTACGTCGGATGCCGATCGGGCGGGCCCCGCTCTAGTCAAGCAAGTCCGCTCGCTGCTAGGTCTCGACAACCATTCCTAACGAAGACGGAACAGCAGCGGAAGCAGGTCGCCGGACTTTCCGGTAAAGCACTTCGTGAAAGCCGTCCGATTGGCAGGTTCTTCGAGACCCACATAGAAGGAGCGCGCGCGTCGGCGAACGTGGGCGGCGAAGCTCGCCGCCGGTTCGACCAGACCCGAGGTTCCGATGGCGACGAACACCGTACAGTCATCAAGCGCCCTTGAGATTTCCTCAAGGTGGTACGGCAGTTCGCCGAACCAGCAAATGTGCGGTCGGATTTTCCCGCCGCAATGGCATCGAGGAATTGCCGCTGGCGGTTCATACGTTTCGATATCAGTGAACGGCGGGCGATGGCAGCGAGCAGCGCCTCCCTCCTCGGCCCGCCCGTCCGGCAGATCGGTGCCGAGAGGATAGCGGTCGCATCGGCTCTTGAACAGCTCGCCATGCATGTGAACGGCCCGCTGCGAGCCGGCTTGTTCGTGCAGGTTGTCCACATTTTGCGTGCAAAGGAACAGGCGGTCTTTTAAACTCCGTTCGAGTGCTTCGAGGGCGAAGTGCCCGAGATTCGGTTTCGCAGCCCGAGCCACACGCCGGCGCATCGAGTAGAATTCCCACACGAGTTGAGGGGCGCGCCGCCACGCCTCGCGCGAGGCAACTTCCTCGAAGCGATAATTTCCCCAAAGGCCGCCCGCGCCGCGAAACGTGGGGATGCCGCTTTCGGCGCTGATGCCGGCACCGGTTAGGACAAAAACTCGATCCTCTCCTGAAATCTCGACCACTGGTTCAGTGTAGCCCACCCGGTGTGCCGTATGATGTGCGTTTGCGACGGCACCTGGTCATCATCGCCTTTGTAATCTTGCTGACCTCCGCGACGGGTTGCCGCGAGCCGGCTCAGAAGAGCGACGCCCAGCTCGGCCTTAACACTCAACAGTCGAGAGGTCGCCGCATCTTCGAACGTGACTGCGTCGCCTGCCACACGGCGTACGGGTCAAATAGCAAAGGTCCGAGCTTAGCTCACCTCTTTCGCAGACAGTTCTTACCGAGCGGGCTTCCTGCCACGGATCGCTTCGTCGAGCAAACGATCATCGGCGGCCGCAATATGATGCCGCCCATCGGTCGGCCACTCACTCCCGACGAGCTGGACGATTTGCTAGCCTACCTGCACACGCTTTGACGCGCCTATTTTCCGCGCAAGCAGTTCAGCTCGACAACAGGTTGCGAACCACGAACAAGATGTTGGCGGGCCGTTCCGCCAATCGCCGCATGTACCACGGAAACCAAGACGTGCCGTAGGAGACGAGGACATCGCTGCGATAGCTTTCCCGAGCGAGACGCAACTGCTCGACCGGTTGAATGCCGTAGAGCATGGCAAATTCGAGACGATTTTTGGGAATGCCTTCGCGGCTAGCCCACTCCGCAATGCGCTTGATTAGCTTGCGGTCATGGGTGGCCAGCACGGCTCGCACGCCAGCGCGGCTCGCCTCGGGTCCCAACAGCTTCTGCGCCAAGCGGAAATAGTTTTGGTCGACATCTCTCTTCTTCGCGTAGGCGATCTCGCGCGGCTCGCTGTATGCGCCCTTCACCAGGCGGACGGCAGCGCCCAGCGAGAGGAGCGAGGCTACGTCTTTTTCCGTGCGATAGAGATATGCCTGCACGCAAACTCCCACTCGCCCGTAGGCCTTCTGTGCGCGCTCGTACAATCTGAGCGTACGATCCACGTAGCGACTCTGCTCCATGTCGATCCACACGGTCTCCCTGTCGGCTCGCTCGATCAGTTTCGCCAGATTCGCGTAGCAACGCTCGTGGTCCACATCGAGCCCCAGCTGCGTCAGTTTGACAGAAATTTCAGCGGGCAGACATTCGGCGCGGATGCGCTCGAGCAAATCAAGATAGTGCTGGGCTACCGCCTCGGATTGCTGGCTATCGCCCACGTTCTCGCCAAGATTGGTCAGCAGCGTGGAAATGCCGTCCGCGGCCAGCCGCCGAGCAGCCAAAAGGGCCGCGTCGACGTCCTCTCCGGGCATAAAGCGCGCGGCAGCCGCGCGAATAAACCGCTGGCGGGGTGCACTCCGCCGAAGCCATGCGCTCTCAGACGCGCCTACCAGCATTCGCCGGATCCAATTCATCTCAGCTAATCCTCTCCAGGGACTCAAGCTGACCCTGAAACCGCCTGCTTTCGTACACGATTGTTGCGGTTGCGCATAGTCGTCATTACAATACAATGGTCTGTGGGATCGCTTGGGAGTGACCGTTCCCTGCAGATCGCGCATACCAGGCACTACAGCTTGGCAAGCGTCCCCACCCAGCCGCTGAGGGGTCAAGCGTCCGAATGGCCACCTTACTTACAGCTCATTCGATTGTGGTTGCTTCACCCAATCAAGTGTCTTGTGCGCTCGGCGATGAATCAGCCATATTAAACGTATCGACAACCATCTACTACGGTTTGAATCCCATCGGCACGCGCATCTGGCGTCTGCTGCAAGACCCCAAGAGCATCGGGCAACTCCGAGACGCGCTGCTTGATGAGTACGATGTAGAAGCCGGGCGTTGCGAACGCGACCTGCTCGACTTACTTGAGAAAATGCGTGCCGAGGGGCTCATCGAGGTACGGAGCGCCGCCTCTGGCTAAACACCACTCGCAGCACACTCGGGCGCGTCTCTAGCCCAAAGACTCGCTCTCCCAGCCACGGGCCTATCGCAAACATTCTTACGCTACTTCCTTGAGGTGCAGGGTGAGGCCGTCACTTGAAAGCTGGCAGAGATTTCAAAACCTGAGCGCTCCTTCGCGTAGCTTGGTAGTTGAAGCGGCCGCAGCCCTGGGCATGACCTGGCTCGGCTTGCGCATCGTTGGCCTCCGGAATTGGATGCGCGCCGTTGATTCGTTTCTAGCTTGGCCGGTCGAAGCAGTGCGCTCTGCCGATTCAGCCCTCGCTCGTGCGCGTGCCGTGGCGCGGTTTCAGGATAGCGCCGCGCGTCACCTCTTCGTTCCCACCAATTGTCTTGAACGATCCCTGGCCCTCTGCTGGCTACTAAAACGGCGAGGAATCGCGGCTCAACTACGACTCGGCGCACGCAAGGACGACGGAAGATTTGAAGCGCATGCCTGGGTTGAAGTGTGCGGAACGGTGTTGAACGACGTGGCGGCGTTCGATTTGTCTTTCGCGCCTTTTGCTTGACCGATCGTGTCTCTAGGGACAGAGAACCCCTGATCGCCCTGCTGGCTTCTGGCGATCGGAACGCGATGCCATGGCCCGATGAAATTGTCTTGTCTTCAAAACGGAGAAGATAAAGGGAAGGGCTTTTCGGACGGAAAGCCACTCATTTGCCAACTGGCTGCCCGTGCATCCCGACAGATAGGCTGTTCTGGCGTCGGGAGCTAAGCCGTATTAGGACGCCGCAGGACACAAACGAGTTAATATGACCCATAAGCAACCTGACTGGTCATTTCCCTCATGGGTAATACTTTGCATACTAGACCCTCGCGAGAGCGGTTGGCGCTCCGAGACGAGGTCTAAAACCTTTGTTTCTTTGTGGTCCAAGCTGTCGCGTTGGCAATCGGGTTGCTGAATGGTTGTGGGGCCAAGTTTGCGGCTAGACAGTAGGGGGTGTGCGATGGCTTTGGCAAAAAGGGTGTCCTTTCTAGTAGTGCTGGTAGTACTCATCTCTGTTCGAAGCGGGCGGGCTGATGACCTGTTTAACAATCTGACGACGCCACCCTCCTCCAGTGCCGACCCGGTTGGCTTCATCGGACCTCTAGCTGACTCTTTCTCGACTGGCAGCTCCTCGTTCGTCTTTGATTCGCTGACCCTCGGGTTGTCCGACATGTCGAGCAGCTTCGGACTTCCTCCATGCAGCGGAGTCTGTACAATGACAGTGTCTCTGCTCAGCGACTCCTCAACGAGCCCGGGCAACACGATCGAGATGCTCGGGTCGGTGAATGATAGCAGTCTATCGGGTGCGCCTACGAATATGACGTTTGACACGTTTAAGCCCGTGAATCTCCAGCCAAACACGAGGTATTGGATTGAGCTTACCTCCAACGACCCTTCCAACGACCCATTCGGTTCGTGGTGGTCATTCTCCGGCGGCATCAACAACGGCGAGTTTTTTTCTAACATCAACGGAGTCACCCCGGATACCGGCGGGCCCTATCAAATGAAGGTGTCTGGGGTGTCGGGTTCGGCGTCAGTGCCGGAGCCCAGTGCGTTCAGCCTGCTATTCGTGGGATTGGCGGTTGTTGGGTTTTTTGCAACCATCCGTCGGAAGCATCAGGCGTGCGCGAACGTTTTGTGATGTAAGACAGACCAGCAAGCGCGACCCACATTCCGCGCTACGGATCATCGTATGCGTGTCTGTCGCGGACATTTCGCTTCCGATAGCACCGGCTGACAGAACGAACCTGAGCAGCAACTCACTCTCCCAGCTCTTCCGAAACCGTTCCGGCGTAGGAGAGTGCCTGCTGCCATCGAGCGAAGCGCGATGGGAACTCAGCTACTAGCTGCCGGGCAATGTCCTCAAGTGAAGCCCGCCCATCGATCATTTCGAGGGTTCTGCGGCGGATGCGCACTTCCTCCGAAAGCTGCGGAACATAGACAGAAGCTCGTTTTTGAAGCGTCTCGAGAGATATCACTTCGCCCTGAAGTGACGATTGCTCGAAATGAATTCGAGGACCCCCGGTGCCATTCGGCAGCTCGATATCCGTAGTCCAGCGCCAGGAGTAGTCGTCTCCGACCAAGTTGGCTTCGAGCTTCACACAGACCCTTTGCCCCACGGCCAGCGAAACGGGCTGTTGCCAAGGGAAAAATTGGGAGCCGTAAATCGTCTCCGGTGCTCCCGGCGCGTTCGAGAACCCAACGCCATCGACCAAATCGGCGTCGAACCATACGAGAAGGCCGTGCCCTGTGCCGCTGCGTTCGATGGCCCACTCCAGCTCGCCTTGCACATTTGGGTCTTCAATCGTCGTGTAATCCAGCGTCATCCAGGCCTTCGGTTTGGCCAATAACTGGTTAGGGCTCGCACGTGCTATCTGAGGTGCATTGACGGCGCGCTTTCGTGCTGGACTTAAATCCTGTTTCAGAAGGTTGTGCTCCCAAGGCTCTGCTAATCGGCCGAAGCTTTGTGGGGCTTCTATTAACGCGACCCACATTATGTCCCTTCGTCCGATTAGTGTTCCTCTGGGAGCAAGAAATCTCCGGCGAGCATCGACAACCGACGGAATGTTCCGTCCGAGTAGTGGAAGCACACCGCGCATGTCAGAGACAATAACGTCGGCCTGGATTGGAAGCTCAAGACTTGTTGACATTTTCTCAATGAATTCGATTTTGTCGCGACATCGATTACTGATAGCCACCTCTCGCGCCACCTGGATGATGCTATCAGGTTCGACAGCAATGACCCGACTGGCGCCCAGCTCACAGGCGAGGACCGCGAAAATTCCGGGCCCTGTTCCGATGTCCATCACCACATTGCCGGGCTTCACCGTTCTTCGTAACGCTTGCGCGAAAGCCTCCATCCGAACGCGGTCGGCGATCATCTCCCCGTACCCGGCGAGGCTGTAGCCGAACATGTCAGCGAGAGTCTACAGAAAGAGGGGAGCGGGAAGCCAAGACTTCCTCGGCGTCTGCGGCAATCGCTCGACTCAGCTCGCCCAGCCCCGACGCACCGTCAGGCAGACCAACAGAGCGCGCTGGGACGGAATTCACCAGGCGGCCCAAACCGTGGAATTCTGTAGAACGCATGTCCTTGTCCAGAAGGTAGTTCACATAGGTGTTTGCCACAAGTGCAATGAGGGCCGAAGATGGCGAGATTGGACCGAATCGGCAGGTCGATCCTCCGTCCTCGCGTGAGCGCAGAACATAAATCACACCTAAAGGCAGTGGTCGCGATTCAAACCGGAATCCATCTCGGTCTAGGGCCAGATACCGCTTGTCCCACGTGGGGGTGATCTTGGGCAACGCGTCTTCGGACCCAAACAGGGCCCGCACGGAATCCGCCCAGAGATTCACGCGGGGGTAGCCCGGCTGCACCTGAAAGTAGTCCTCTTGCTCGGTCAGAGCCACGACATCGTCGGATAGTACGGCATAGCCGCTTTTTGCGAAGACTGCGGCAGCGGTTGACTTACCGGCCCCCGCCGAGCCCACCAATGCTATCGCTTTGTCCTCAATTGCTACCGCGCTGGCGTGCAGGCACACCAAGCCGCGAAGCCGCAAAACGAACGCCAGCACTGGCCCCGACAAGTACGTTGCAGCATCCTCGAAACAGTACCCAGGAGGCCAATCGGCCACGATTTCGCGTCCATGCGGATCCACTGCGAAACGGGCGCCGTCGCTGTAAAACAGACCGTATGCGCCACCGAACAGCCTGCCGACCCGCAGAGCCGGGAGGCCGGACTGGCATATGTTTTCGCTGGTGTAAAGAAATTCGCGGCTGGAGAGGGCAGGGAATTCTGCCCCGTCGTTTAAACGAATCTCGAGATCACCGAGACCCGACTTCTCAATTGCAAGCAGACCGGGAACGCTGCGATTGGCGGTGATGCGGAGTCCGTAAGCCAAATGGGAACAGAGCACGCGCAGCCTCGGGGTAAAGACGCCAGCTAGTGAGTCTTATTAGTGAAAAACATACCCGCTCTAACATCAAAGTGGCTTCCCTTAGTAAGACTGGCGCGGGTCAAGGCGCGAACATCACCATATACCTTGAGCGATGGTTTCTGATAGGGCTTCTTCTTTGTTTGCTGCGGCGTCATGCTCACGGGAGATTCCCTTCAACGAGTGGGGGCCGGGGAAGTCAGCCAGCGCACCTGCGAAATGCGCGTTTGACCACGTCTTCTGTGGAGCCAACGTCCAGCATCACAGAGGATCCTAGCTTATAGCCGGTCATTGCGCGAGTGCAACCAGAAGTTCAGGCTCAGCGGTCTCAGGTTTATCCAGACCCTCCACGGGTCCTTTTCCCCAAACACGGCGGGAACTCGATCTCGAATCACGTACTGCTTGAGTTCGGCAGTAGGCTCAAACTGATCCACCCATGCCGAGTCTGGCCGACCAAGGAGCGCAGCGATGGGGTCCGCTGGCAAAGGCGACTTGCGCCTGAGCCGCACCGCATCCGGCAAAACTCCCCGCGCCGCTAACCGCAGCAGCTCCTTGTCCGAACACCACGGAACAGTGGGAAGAGCTAGCAGAAAATTCACTAGACGCAGATCGAAAAAAGGATGACGGACCGCGACAGGAACGCGAGTCGCTCCCGTATCGAATCCTTCAAACAAGTTCGACCATTCCGGAGCAGCCATTTGCTTCTGCGCAATGGGACGTACGGCGCTCGTGGGAAGCGAATCGCGCGTTAGCTCCTCCCAGCGCTCGCGCAAGTTCAAACGTGTGCTGATATCGGGGTTCAGCCATTGTGGCCACCAGGGTCTCTCAGTTCTGGGGAGAAACCAGCGGCGGAACCGAGTCGGAAGGTAGAGCCTCAGGAACCTACCCTCGGCACCGAGATACCGCATCGCATCAGCCACGGCACGGCCAACCTGCCCTTTCTTGAGCAAGTCGCGGAAGTGCACCGAAAGCAGGCTAGAAAGCGCTGGATCTCCACCGAAGCCGGTGAGCGCGACCCGGTTACGGGTGGAGATTTGGGTCAGTTGGCTCGCAGTGCCATCAGGCCACGCCATATGTTCTGGCTCGGGCACGTGGCGCTCCGCCAATTGGAAAATCTTGGCGTCGTCGCTCACTTGAAACTCAATCGGGATCTTTAGAAACTCGGCCACCAGCTTTGCATAGCGCCGCTCTTCGTGTGGAATCAGTTGATCGAAAACGTCGGTGTACGCCCGGACACCGTTTGGACTTCCCTCCTGAACGAAAATCCGCTTCGCGCTGGCGGCCACGGTCGTCGAATCCAGTCCTCCGCTCATCAACACGCCTACGCTTTCAGCGCGCAGGCGATCGCCGACCGCCACATCTAGCAGTTCGGAAAACCGCTCCAGGTAATCGGACTGCCGTCGATACTCGAGCGGCTCGGTGACGGATAGCTGCCAGTAACGCCGTATCGAGATTTTCCCTGCTTTGCTCGTGAGGGCATGCGCCGGCGGCACTCGACGGATGTCGGCAAAGGCGGTGGCCCCAGGCTCCTGAATGCCGTCGAAGAGAAGGAAATCGGCGATGGCCAGATCGTGCACGCGATCCGAAATAGCTGGGCATTGCCGGAGGCAATCGAGTGTGTTGCTGATCAATAGCGCATTGCTGGTTTTCGCGTAGAACAGCGGCTTTACGCCGAAATGGTCGCGCGCCGCGAAGAGTTGCTGTCGCGAAGCGTCCCAAATGACAAAAGCGAAGTCGCCCAATAAACGTTCAAGGCAGCGTTCGCCCCAGGTCAGATAGGCGCGCAAAATCAGCTCAACGTCTGGAGCGTCCGCAGAAATCGATTGGTCGCCGCCGGACTCGCGTGCCAGAGCGCTAATCAGTTCCCCGCACCCGTCCACGCGCGCATCCGCCACAATCCACACTCTTTTATCGATCGTGAGCGGCTGACGCTCGCGCTCCGATTCTCGGGTTGTGCTCAGCAATGCGTGCCCTAGGCCAGCCGAACCCCTCGCCCACAGCTGATGTCCATCGGGGCCCCGAAAGGCGAGAAAATTCGTGAGCTCGCGCAGTCCAGCTACATCGCACTGCGAGTGGTCGTCGTTTAGAATGGCTACAAACCCACTCACGGCTCGTTTCTCTCCTTTGTCTATCTAGTGGGCATGTCCTTACGAGCGCGATAGGGGCTAGCCTGGTTCGCCATCATGGCAACCGTGCTTCAGCGACTTACCGACGCTCTTGCCGACGCTGCGATTCTAGCTACGTTCGCGCACGACAGCAACGAACGGCGTCAGCTCCATCGCTCGCTTCAAGGCGTGTTTCTACCCCAACAGCGGCATCTAGCTAGAAGTGAAATATTAACGCTGTGCGTGCGCGAGGTTGTGGCGCTCCATCCCTTGGCTGGCCGAGTACGATTTTTTCTGCTCGAACTTCACAGGGCGATCCAACCCCACCGTAGTATCATGCCTTCCAAGCATCGTCATTTCACAATCGCATCTTTCGGGAGGCTGGATGAGCAAGCTGGCGGTGGTTTGCGGTCTCTTTGTGCTGCTTATTCCCTCCCCGCTCGCGCCTCTGCTCGCTCAAGATCAGCAATCGTCCTCTGCTCAGACCCAGACTCCCTCTGATCAAAATCATCAGACTTCAACATCAGCGGAGACAAAGCCCAAAGCCAAGCGCGTCTATCCAGTGACGAAATACGAGCTTTCCAGCGGCTACGCTTTCCGCACCTATTACTCAAACCTACAACCGAATACGCTTCATTTGCACGGCTGGTACGCCTCATTTGATTGGAATCACTTTACCTGGCTCGGCATCGTCGGCGACGTGGTGGGGACAAGCATCAACCAGAGCGGTATCAACAACATCAGTGGCGGGTTGTTCGGCAAGACGACCATTTATACTTTTATGGTAGGTCCGCAGTTCTATCCCCTTCGCCATCGCAAGCTGACTCCCTTCGGCCATTTCCTATTCGGCGCTGGATATTATCGGAATACCGTCAATGCCTACGGCGGCTTCCTCGGGCAGACCCACGACTCGCTCGTACACGCATGGCAAGCCGGCGGTGGAGTTGATTTTTCCTTCAAAGAGCGGTGGGCCGTACGGTTAGTTCAGATAGACACTACAAGCGCGAACTTCTTCTCAAATACGAATACGAATCGCAGCTTGCTGCGCGTCTCTGTTGGCGTCGTTTACCACTTCGGCCACCGCTAACCTCTGCAGAGGTGCTCGGCCAAACGATAGGTCAGATGCGCATGGGCATAACTACGTAACGGTAACGGCTTGCTTCATCGGCGAGTGGGCGAAGCTGGCCGGCGGATTGCTCATCCTTTAGTTCAAAGCTAATCGGGCCGTCCGGAGCCGCGGCGAGGAAATCCAACAGGTACTGTGCGTTAAACCCGATGGCGATGGGATCGCCCTTAAACTCCTTTTCGATAGCTTCCTTTGCTTCGCCGTACTCGGGGCTGGAAGCAGAGATTTCCAGTCCTTCCTTGGCCAGTGTGAATTTCACCGCATGCGAGCGCTGGTCGGCGAGCTGCGAAACGCGGCGGAGCGCTTGCTCGAGCTCCTCGCGCTCAATCACCACGTGCCGATTGGTGTCTCGCGGCAAGACAGCTTCGTAGTTCGGGAACTGACCTGTGAGCTTGCGACAGGTCAGCAGGCGGCCACCAAACTGAAAAAATAGGTGACTTTCATCCTGCGCGAAATCGAGGGCATCTTCATCGCCTGCTTCGGCCGCTAGGCGCTGGACCTCGCTCATGGCCTTCTTGGGAATCAGGACACGCGTGTCCCCCGGGAAGCCCTCCAGCTTTTGATCGGCTTCCACCATGGCCAGCCGATGGCCGTCTGTGGCCACCATAGTGATCGAGCCGGATTTCAACACCAAAAGCGCGCCGTTCAGCGTGTAGCGGGACTCCTCTTGGGAGATGGCAAATGTCGTCCTGGCAATTAGGCTAGCCAATAATTTGGCTGGGATTTTCACCAAGGCGTGCGGGAAATTCGGCAAAGCTGGAAAATTATCTTTGGACATGCCGACTAGCTTGTAGTTTTTTCGATCCGAAGTGATCTGGACCCAGTGATTTTCAAGCAGCTTAAAGCGAATCTCCTCTTCCGGCAGCAAGCGCACGAGTTCGAGGAGCTTCTTGGCAGGAATTGTGCCGGCGCCGTCTTTTTTGACCTTCGCTTCGCAGGAAGTGCGGACGCTCAGCTCGAGATCGGTTGCCGTGATGGTCAGGCGGTTCCCCTTCGCCTCGCAAAGAAGATTCGACAGGATTGGAATCGTCGTCTTGCGCTCGACAACGCCCTGAGTAAGGCTAAGCTCCTCCAGTAAATCAAACTTCTTGATGCTGAATTCCATCTCGTGTGCAGTCCTTACGCTGATTTCAGGTGTCATGTTCTGCCTTCGGCTAACTTTACTGCCTTTCTTTATTTATAGAAAGAATAACGTCGCCGTCGTCGCAACTGTGAATTTGTGAGAAATCCGCGCATCGAACGGTAGCTAGGCAAGTTGCCGGTTGCGTGCGGTTGTGGACGCACGGGTAAGGTTGTGGGAAGCCTGAGCTGGCTAAGAGGCATTTCAAAGATCCATCCTCGCCGTTCACAGCTGGTTCACAATCCTTGCACAGCCAGATACTGGAAAAGCTGTATTTACATCTCCGAAGTCTAGCCGAATGAGTCCATTAGCCTGTTAATAGTTTTGTTCAAATCTTTGTCTCTTTGGCGCAGGCTTTCGATCTTGTTGATGGAGTGCAGGACCGTGGTGTGGTGTTTGCCGCCAAACTGTTTTCCGATCTCCGGGAGCGAAGCCGTAGTGAGCTGCTTGACCAAAAACATGGCGATCTGCCGCGGGAAGGCAATCACTTTCGAATTGCTACGGACCTTCAAATCCTGCGGGCGCATGCCAAAGTGTTCGCTGACCCGCTTTTGAATCTGCTCGATGGTGACCTTCTTTTCCTGAGTCTCGATGATGTTTCGGAGCACCTGCTGCGCGGTGCTCTGATTGATTTCCGCACCGGTGAGCGAGGAAAATGCAATCAAGCGAATCAGCGCTCCTTCCAATTCGCGGATGTTCGACTTAATTGCACGGGCAATGAATTCGGCGACGTCATCGGGCAGATGGACGCGTTCACTGTCAGCCTTCTTCTGTAAGATAGCGATCTTCGTTTCCAGATCGGGCATCTGGATATCGGCGATTAAGCCCCATTCAAAGCGCGACCGGAGTCTCTCTTCGATCGCGGAGATTTCCTTGGGTGGGCAATCGGACGAGATCACGATCTGCCTCTGCTGATCGTAGAGGGCGTTAAATGTGTGGAAGAACTCTTCTTGGGTCCGCTCAGCGCGAGCGATAAATTGAATGTCGTCAACCATCAGAACGTCCATATTGCGGAAGCGGTCGCGAAAGGCGGGCATGCGTTCGAAGCGAATCGCGGCGATGACTTCGTTGGTAAACTTCTCCGCGCTAATGTAGGTAAGGCGCGAGGCGGGGTTACGCCGCCTGAGCGCGTGCCCAATCGCCTGCATGAGGTGCGTCTTGCCGAGCCCCACCCCCCCATACAGGAACAGGGGGTTGTAGGACTTCGAAGGCTGCTCGGCGACGGCAATCGCCGCTGCGTGTGCAAATTGATTGGACTTGCCCACGATGAACCGGTCGAAGGTGTAGCGTGGGTTAAGCTGCGTATCTGCGGAGTCGAAATCGAGCCTTGCTTGCGAGGCTGGCGCCGGATGCGGGGCTACCGGCTCTGATTCGGCGCAGATAAACTCAAGCGCGAGGCCCGGCCGGCCCACTTCCGCCAGAACGGCCTGAAGCAACTCCCCGTATGTTTCACTTAAGCGCTTGCAGAATAAGCGCGTCGGAACTCGGACCACCAAGCGCTCCTCGTCGGCGCGCTCTTGCCGGGTGGGGCGGAACCAGGTGGCGAAACTGTGGGGGTTAACGCGACGCTCGGCATGTTGCAAAATCTTGTCCCAAAGGCTCATCGGCAAAAACAACCCCCACCCCAGATTTCCACCGATGTGGAAATACTGTGGATTTCCCGCCCTTGCGAGAGGTGATCTTTAACTGGTAACTAACGTGTCAGGTTCGATTTACTGGGCCGCACCCGGCAAGTGCGATCATCCTAGCAACGCTGGGTCCGGTTACTCTTGCTCAGGTACGCGAGGCGGGATTCTGCCTAAATGCGACGCGTTGAGCAAGAGAAAACTGAGGGAACTTTTGCGGCGAGCTTCACACAGCATCCACAGGTTTTCCACAGAGAAATCTGTATCGCTAGGGAGGAATAAGAATCGCGTGTGAATGCGATATTGCGCGTTGATGGGCAGCAGGTATGCGTTGTTTGGACGCCGACTTTTCCACAGGCAGACGTTTCAACAAGAGGTTGCCTTTAGTAGGCGACCGATGCTGCTGGCCCTCACTGCGTGAGCCAACTTGAAAACTTCGTTTGGATCATCCGCGACGAGGGTATGGTTGTGCTTGATCAAAAAGCCGGGCAGGCTTAATTCGCACACTCTGTTCTGTCGACAAAAGATATGTTGCGCGGCCCCTGCCGTCCGCATCGAAATCGAGCCGTTCTTTGGCGATCAAGGCGCAAGTTTTCTGGAGTTTCTCGATTCAACTGCGAGCGCGCGCAGTGGGGCCTTATGTTCTGCCGCTGGATCATTTAGGGCCATGTTTTTGTGCCCCGCGCGGGCTCACACTCAGAGACCGGCCATGAAATCTCGGATACGCCATATCCGAAGCGGTCACATTTGCGAACAGTAGGATCCCGGCAGATCGTTGAAGATGAAATAGATCTGGTCCCTGCCGTTAGATGCAGGCGGCCATGGCTCGGAAGATCCTGGTTAGCCCGCCGGTGGCCCTAATCCAAGCGGAAGTTCAAGCGCTCAATCGAACGAGCCCGCCCGGTCGACTCGTCGACGTCAAGGAGCACGCTATTCATTTGAGTATCCCCGTCGGCCACGATAAAGCGCGACGGCATTGCGTCGAGGAAATGCCGAATGATTCCTTCCTTTTCCATCCCAATGACTGAATCGTGCGGACCCGTCATACCTACGTCCGTGATGTAGGCGGTGCCGCTCGGAAGGACTCGTTCATCGGCCGTCGCGATGTGGGTGTGCGTTCCCAGGACGGCGGAAACTTTGCCGTCGAGATACCACCCCATGGCCACCTTTTCCGAAGTGGCCTCGGCGTGCATGTCCACCACAATTATTTTGACATCGCGCGGGATGCGCGAGAGCTCAGCCTTCGCGGTGCGGAAAGGATCGTCAATAGGGGACATGTAGGTACGGCCTTGTAGGTTCAGGACAGCGCAGCCCATGCCGCTCTTCGCTCGGCCGATGAAAAGGCCCGCGCCTGGCGAACCGTTCGGGAAATTTGCGGGGCGCAGCAGGCGCGGCTCAGTGAGGAAGTAGTCGATAATTTCCTTTCGTTTCCAGATGTGATTCCCGCTGGTGAGGACGTCGGCGCCGGCTTCGAACAGCTCTTCCGCGATTTTCGGCGTGACACCAAATCCCGAGGCGGCGTTTTCGCAGTTGATGATGCAGAACTCGATGGCGCGTTGTGAAAGAATGTCCGCCAGCCGGTCGTGAACGATCTTGCGACCGGGTGAGCCGACAATGTCACCGATAAAGAGAATTTTCAAACCCTAATCCTAGAAGGAATCTTCGCAGTATTTGCCGAGCCAAATTCGCCAGAGTAAGCATCCCGAGCGGATGATGGGAGCGGTCCACTTGGCCGTGCGTTGCTAGGCCTTGAACCCCACTTAACAGAGCGGGCGCCCAGAGCTCGCTTTGAGGCTTTCCCAACGGCAAGCCGCCGGGACATGCACAAGGGCGGGACAACCGAGGCACCCTGGGATTCAGTGTTGGTTCAAATAAGCTTTCGCAACGTCACCTGCGTCGCAGGCCGGCTCCGCACTCATTTTATCAGGAATCGTCAGCGCAAAGTTTTCAGGTAGCTGACGATCTGCCAGCGTCGCTGCTCGGGCAGACGGGACCATGAAGGCATCCCGTGCCAAAGGTTTCCGCCGCGCAGGAACCAAGCGAGCTCGCCAGGCGTCGCGTTTTCAACTGCGGGCGAGTGCAGATCGACGGCACGTCCGCGCCCGCGAGCATCCTCGCCATGGCATTCCGCGCAATGCTGTCGGAACAGCTTCCGGCCGGCAGCGATAGCTTCTGGCTGGCCTTCGTAGGGGTTCTGCTGATCGCGGGCCTTGGCGGGTGCACGTGCGATGACGGCGAAGATGGCCCGGGAATTATCATACTGGTCGGAAAAGGCCACGGCCGCGAGCAAGAGGAAGACCCCTGAGCCGGCCATGAGCAGGCGCTTCACTTGAATAGTCTCCGCACCCTGCGTCCGAATTGCGTGATTTCATACGACACGCCCCAGCGCAGGATGAACGCATGACTATTGTGGTTGAGCCCGAATCCCGGCGAGAGAGTGAAACTGACGCCGCTCGGCATTTGCCACCCCACCAGAGGTGCGAGGTAGTGTGAGGTGCCCTCAAGCGTGAGTCGATCTGCGGTTCCTAGCCCTCCGTACAGTTCCGCACCAAACACAAAATTCTCCGCGCAAAAGTTGCAAGGAGCCGGCGTTGCGGCCAGCCGAAACGGCCGACTTAGACCCAGGGCGTAACCGAATTCCCAGGGGGCGTGCCTTAGGGCTTTCTCGGCGACAAAGTTTTCCGAGATGTTCCAGCCCTTGTAGTCGCTCGAGAGAATCAGTTTGGTTTCGATTTCGTGGGTGTGCTCGCGGCTCGTTTCCGAGTTCGGCAGGGCGTGATCGAACTGATTGTCAAAACCCACAACCTCCTTGATCGTCTTGTCCGCCCCAGTGGTGTTCTCAAACTCGACATAGAGCACGGGATTGATGCAATGCTCGCGCATCAAAGGGCGGAACCGGTTTTCCCAGCGCGTGCCGGTAAACTCGGTGCTGTCATGGAAGGTCGTCTGTGAATCGACATAGAGCTCGGTGGTCCACCACGCAGTTAGGCCGTATTCCCATTCCATCCAGGGGGCGATGAAATCGCTGCCGCCTTTTTGGGTTGCGTAGTTCGCATACGTCTCGACTTCAAGATTGCCCGGCTCCTCAAGGTGGTGTGAATACGTCACGAAGTAGGGCGTTTCTTGCGCGGAAGCTAGGGCGGGCGGCCAGAGTGCGACCACGGCAAGGACAAGACTTGCTATCAAGTTGAGACAACGATCCGACCCGCTCAGCTGCACCCGCTGTCCTCGGGGACCTAGTTGTAACATACTATCAAGTAGCTCATGGAAAATACACTAGCTGATACAGAATTGCAACAAACATTGCAGGTGAGCCGTTTCGTCGACCCTGCCTGAATGGATGAAACGAGACCTGGCCACTTCAACGGAGCAGCAAGAGCCAGGAGATCGCCAGCGACTTATAAAGACCTAGCTAGGCGGGGGGAGCGCGGCCAGCAGGTGCCCTGGCGAAAGCGTCCAGTCGACCTCTGCGTTTTGAAACGCGCACTGGGACGGATCAAACCTGCAGTACGTCGCCCTCTCGTGCGACGATCCGGTAGAGCACGGGATCGACGAAGATCGCGATGCACAGCCGTGAGATCAAACCTGCGACGATCACGATCGCGAAGGGTTTTTGTGTGTCCGAGCCAATGCCCGTCGATAGCGCTGCCGGGAGAAGGCCGAGGCATGCGACGAGAGCCGTCATCATGATGGGACGCAGGCGAAGCAGAGCGGCTTCCCGGGTGGCGGCGCGGATGTCCTTGCCCTCCTGGCGGAGCTTGTTGATGAAAGAAACCAAGATTACTGCCGTTTCAACTGAAACTCCGAGCAGAGCGAGAAGACCAAGAACGGAGGAAACGCTGAACGGTGTTCCGGTCAGCTTCAGCGCAAGCAGCGCGCCCACTGGTTCGGTGATCACTACACCGAACGCAATCGCCACCGGGAATTTCAAATTCCCATAGAGCGCAAAAAGAATCATAAAGATCAGCAGAATTGCCAGTGGTCCCACGATTTCCATCTGGTGCTTCGCTTCGAGGAATTCGCTATATTCACCTCCCCAGCTCAACCGGTATCCCACTGGGAGGGATTTCTGAATGTCCGCAATCGCGCGTTGACCGTCAGCGACCGCGCTTTCCAGATCGCGCCCCTCCACGCTGTATTGCACGCCGATGTAGCGTGAATTATTTTCGCGGTAGATGAACGAAGCGCCGCTAGCTTCGTGGATGTTGGCAAGTTCGCTGAGTGGGATTTCCTGTCCGCCGGGAGTGCCCACCAGAAGCGCCCCGATTTGTTGTGCGTTCTGGCGGAATTCAGGCTGCATGCGCACGACCAGGTCGAAAAGCTTCTCTCCTTGAATCACTTGTGTAGCGGCTTGGCCACCCACGGCAGCCTGCACGATGGCTTCTACGTCCACCACGTTAATGCCGTACCGGGCGATTCTGTCGCGGTCGGTATCGATAATGAGGCTGGGCTGCCCGAGTTCGCGAACTACGGTCAGCTCGGTGAACCCCCCCACCTGCGAGAGTCGGCGTTTGATCTCGAGCGCCGTGTTCTGCAGGACGTTCAGGTCGGAACCGTAGACCTTAACGGCCAAGGCGCTCTTGAGGCCGGTCAGAGCTTCGTCGACAGCGTCTTCCGCCGGTTGGGTGTAATTGAAAATGACGCCGGGGAAGGCCTGCAGCTTCTTTTGAATGTCTTCGGTTAGTTCCTTCTTGTTGTGAATCGAGCTTTTCTTCCAGGACGCGTCGCTGTAGGGCCTCAGGCCGACGTAAAACTCGTCATTGAAAAAGCCGGTGGGATCGGTGCCGTCATCCGGTCGGCCGAGTTCCGAACCCACGTCCGTGACCATGGAATATGACATAAGAATGTGACGCACCTGCGGGCTGAATTTGGCCGCTTCTTCATAGGAAATCGTGTATGGCATCGTTGCCCGGATCCAGAGCGCGCCTTCGTCCAGGTGCGGCATAAACTCGCCACCGATGAAGGGAATCAGCAGCAGCGTTGCGCAGAACATCAGCACAGCCATCCAGATGGTCATTTGGGGCCGCTCCAGGCAGTAGTCGAGCCCGGTTGCGTATTGGCCACGGATCCATAGGAAAGGCTGATTGACCACTTCACGGACACCGCGTTTGAACCAGTAGGAGCAAAGCACGGGAACCAGCGTGAGCGTCAGCAGCAAAGCTCCGATAAGCGCGATAGACATCGTGGCCGCCATGGGCTGAAACAATTTTCCCGAGGGCCCCGTGAGTGCGTAGATGGGAAGGTATCCGGCGATGATCACGGCGACCGAATAGAAGATTGGGCGATCCACATCTTTCGCCGCTCGCAGGATCACTTCGTGCAGGTCGTATTGCCCGCCTTCGCGCAATCCAAGTTCGCGAAAGATGTTTTCGACCATCACGAGCGTACCGTCGATGATGATGCCGAAGTCGATCGCGCCAATCGACAGCAGGTTTGCGGCGAAGCCTTTCAGGTGCAGAAAGACGAAAGCAAAGAGAAGCGCGAGCGGAATGGTCAATGCGACGATCACTGCAGCGCGCAAGCTAACCAGAAAAAAGATCAAGACAACCAGGACCAGCACCATTCCGCGCAGCAGGTTGTTCTCGACGGTATCCGTGGTAAGCCGCACCAGATCACTGCGGTCGTAGAACGGGGCGATTTTGATGTCCCGAGGCAGGACATGCTCGTTCAATTCCTTTGTTTTCGCCTCGACGCCCCTAAGTACGTTCTGCGTCTGCTGGCCGCGAAGCATGAGGATGACCCCCTCGACGGCGTCGTCGGTGTTGTTGAAACCGAATTCGCCGAGTCGCGGGGCGTGACCGATGACCACTCCTCCCACATCGCGAATGTGCACCGGAACGCCGTTCTGCGATCCGACGATGACGTTGCCGATGTCGGCGGTATCCCGCAGAAGCCCGAGGCCCCGCACGTAGTAAAATTGCCCACCCTGTGAATAAAATCCTCCTCCCGCGTTGGCGTTATTGATCGAAAGCTGCTGAATGATTTGAGGGACTGTGATGTGATAGCCGTAGAGTCGCGCCGGATCGAGCAGCACCTGGTATTGCATCACCGTGCCCCCGAATCCTGAATCGTCCGCGACGCCAGGCACCGCCTTGTAGGCGCGCTCGATCACCCAGTCTTCATACGTCTTCAATTCCTGCGGCGTTCGATCCGGGCTTTCAATGACGTAGCGGTAGACCAGCCCGGACGGACTCGATAGCGGCGCGAGCGTGGGCGTCACGCCCGACGGATAGGTCACTTCGCTTAGCCGTTGAAAGACCACGTTGCGTGCAAAATAGTCGTCTGTGTCTTCGCTGAATGTAAGGATCACGTCGGATAGGCCATAAAGCGAAATGGAACGCTGCACCGACATTTTCGGCACGCCGTTCATTTCGATTTCGGTCGGCAGGGTCACCAAACGCTCGATTTCTTCAGCGGCATGGCCGGGCCACTGTGTGATGATCTGCACCATGGGCGGCGAAAGGTCCGGGTACGCATCGACGGGCATGTGTTGGAAGGAAATCGTTCCCCCTATAGCCAGAAACACCGTTAGCGTCAGGATCAGGAACCGTTGTCGCAGGGCGAATTGGACGATGCTATGGATCATAGGATGGCTACGACCTCAGTGCTGAAGCGAATTGGCAAATTGCAGGAACAGGCCGCCGTCACCGACGATCCGGTCTCCGGCGGAAAGCCCGCTCAGAATTTGGGTCGTGCCGTTCTGGCTTTGCCCGATACTCACTGCCCGCCGCGCAAATTGATTCGCAGTCGTGGCCACGTAAACGAACGGCTGGTTTTCGTCATCGCGTAGAACCGCGGCGTCTGGAACTGCGAGCGCATTGGAAATCGAGCCAGCTGTCACTGTGACCGTGCAATACATGTCTCGCTTCAGTTTTTCACCAGGGTTGTCCACCACGATACGGGCCTGCAAAGTCCGCGTGTTGGGATCAAGCGCGGCGGATAGGTACGAAATACGACCATGGAAGATTTGCGCGTAGGCGTCGGTCTCTACGACCACGTCATCGCCCACGTGCACGCTTGAAAGGTCGTTTTGATACACATTCGCAAGCACCCAGACCGTACTCAGATCGGATATGGTGAACGCTTGTGTTTGGCCCGCCTGGATCACCTGCCCTGGCGAGACCTGCCTCTCGACGACCTCCCCAGCGATCGGCGCAATCACCGGAATTTCCGCCGTGGAGGGGCCCTTTGCCAAATTGTCCGGATTCTTGATGCCCAGGATCTTCATGGCCTGCTCGGACGCGTTCACGTCCGCCTGGGCCTGGTTGCGATCGGATTCTGCCTGGAGTAGGTCCCGTTCGGAGATCGCATTGTGTTGAAAGAGGTCTTGCGCGCGAGCGTAGTTTTTATCCGCTAGGCGGAAAGTTTCGCGCACTTTGAGGTATGTATCGAGAAGTTGCGAGTAGTCCGGGCTAGTCACTTCGAGCATCGGCTGGCCCTGCCTGACCCTCTGGCCTGGCACCACAAGGATGCGGCTCACCGGCCCGCCCACCTGCGTGATCACCGGGGTGGTCTTGAACGCGTTGTAAGCGACTGCTCCCGTCAGACGCAGCGTGCGTGTCAGTTTTTGAGGCGCGACACTAACTAGTTCGACATGTGACATTTGGTTCTGCGGGATTGTGAAAAGCTCGGGGGCCATGGATTGGGACTGTTGCGCTGAAAAGGAGGTCATCTCGCTAGCTTGCCGCCGGCATCCCGCTAGGGAGGACAGAAGCAGGACGCCCGCTACGATCTGCAATCCAGCTGTCGGTACGCATCGTTTCGTCATGGCAGATTCCTTGTGCCCACGGCTTCGCGTAGCTGCTCGAGAGCCGTGTTGTAGGACGCCAGTGCCTGTCTGTATGCCAGCTGCACGGCGCGATAGCTGCGCTCGGCGTCCAGAAAATCGAGGAGGCTCGCCGCGCCGCGCCGGTAGGAATATTCGCTGATCTCGCGATCTTCCTTGGCCTGATCGAGGTAGCCCGAGCGATAAAGCCGGATGATCTCGTCGTTGCTCTCGAGTGCCGCATAGGCATTCTGTACGTCTGTCAGGACTTGATCGCTGGTCGCTTTTTCCTGTTCCTGGGCCTGCGCGATGGCGAAGCCGGCGCGCGCGATCTCCCCTTGATTGCGGTTAAAAATTGGAATCTGGACGTTGGCGAAGAACGATGCGGTGCTGAGGTCCGAGATATGCGTGTAATTAACCTGTCCTGTGATATCGACCTTAGCTATGGCCTTCTGAAGCTGATATTGACTATTCGCCGCCGTCACGCCCTGCTGCGCGGCCCGGAGATCGGGTCGCGAGCGAAGCGCGTTGGCCTGCAAATCCTGGGGATTTGCGTGCAGCGGCTGGTAATCCAGATCGCCGGCAATGTCGTAATCAGCGGGCACTGAGTCATAACCGAGCAGCTGCCGCAGATCGGAAAGCCCCTGCGCTCTTGCCAAGCGCGCTTGTGACTCGTCCATTTGAAATTGAACCAGCTGCAGGGCGATTTTCAGGAAATCGTCCTTGCTGATGTCGCCGGTTCGGTAGCGCTCCCTGCTGATATCCACCGTGCTTTGAAAGCCCTGAAGGTTTTGCTCGGCTAGGTCGAGCGCGGATTCGGCGAGCTGCACGTCGATGAACTGACTGGCTACCTGAAAGCTCAGCGTGCGCTCGTTGTCGTTGACCGACCAACGCGCAACGACAGTCTGATCTCTAGCCGCTTGCAGGCGGTGTTGGCGCTTTTTGCCGCGCTCGAACAGGTAGCTAACACCTAAGTCGAATTGTGCCGAGTTGCCGATATATTCAGGGTTCAGCTGATTCCAGTTAAAGAGCGGAAGAAATTGGGCGTCCCCCAACAAGACGGGATTCGGGCGTAGATTGGCCGTGGTTTCCGCCGCCTCGCTTTGCTGGATGGTTGTTCGAGTGGCGAGCAGATTGTGATTGTGCTCGAGCGCCCTTTGAATCGCTTCATCCAGCGTGATTTTCACCGGGCCCTGTGTAGACGAACTCTGACCCCGCGCTGGCCGCACCATCGGCGCGGCCCAGGACAGGGCCAGGACCGAAATTGCAATGGGAGAAAAGTGTGTACGCATAGGCATCGGGCCCTCAACGTGTGCGAGTCAAGAAGTGGATTGGCGCGCCACGGCGGCGCATGAAACAGAGGTACTCTTACCCAGCAGGGGGAGCGCGGGCGGGAACGCGCGGAAAGACGGGGCTAGGCGCCAGCTGAACCTCGTGACCTTCGGCAGTTGGCGCGAGAAGAACCAGCGCAGGGGTCTGGCTCGCGTCCGTTGGCTGGTCCATCGGTTGATGGCCCAAATGGCAAATCGAACAGTTCGAATCGCACGAACCGCTGTGATGGTGGCAGGCCGTACCGATCGTCATACCCACCAGCAGTAGGGCCAGCAGCACTACGGGCGCCAGACATCGAAATGGTTTGGTTTGTTGCATCGGACGGCGCGAGACACCCTCGCACGTCTTCAACGATCATATAGCAGATGCTTGGAGGGGCCAACAAGTTGTGCTTCAAGCGAGTTGCCAGGTAGGCACCCGGTGCGGCATGGCGCTGACAGAGGCCGATCTAGGGGATTCAGTTTGAGTGTTCTAGTGCCTTTTCGACCAAGGACACGCACTTTTCGACGCGCTTGCGCAGCGGTCCTTCTATTTCCTGCTGGCGCGAGCGAATCGTGAAAAACTCGTCAGCGATGTTCAACGCGGCGAGTACGGCAACCTTCAAGGAGTCCGCAATTCGCGTCGCTTCGGCAACCTCACGCATCTTGGTGTCCACGTATGCCGCCAGTTCTCGGATGTACGCCTCATTATCGCCCGCACTAACGTTGTAGCTCTGATCGTAGATGTCTACTCTCACGTTCCGCTCCGGCTCGATGATCGGTTGGATCGCCGCCATTGTCAGCTATCGGGCGCCCAAGCGCAACTGTCCTCCCCGATCGACCAAACGCCGGCCAATCGAGCGGACAGGTTTTCAGCTCGCTCGGAGCGTCGCTCCCAGCTGGCGCTCGAGGGCGTTTACAATTCGCGAGCAATACTCCCCGATCTGTGCATCCGTCAGCGTCGTTTCCGTACTCTGAAACGTCACGCGGATCATCAACGAGAATTTTCCACTAGGGACTTGTCCGCCGCGAAACAAATCGGCGGGCGCAACGCTTCGCAGCTCTGGAATGGCCAGCGCACGAATGGTCTCGTTCACCTGCGCGAAACCAGTGCCGTCGGCGAGCACGAGCGAAAAGTCTCGCTCGACTGCCGGAAAGCGCGGCAGAGGTTCAAATTTCCGTTCTGCATCAGCCGCTTCAATGCTCTTGAGCAAAGGTTTCAGTCGAAGCTCGGCGAGAAAAACCTCCTGGCGCAGCTTGAGCTGATCGGCAATTTTCCGCGCCAGCTGGCCGGCCACACCGCACTGCTCATCGGTCGTCGATATCCCGATGTTTGCCGAGCACCCTAGGTCGAGCCACAAAGGGACCGCTTGCTTCACGCTTCCCGTCCACGAACACCACCGAAAGCCGCCTGCCAACGCGCCGATGCTGTCAAGATCGCCCTTCAAATCCGCAAATCCAAATTCACGCGCGTTTTCATAAATTGTTTTCTCGAGCGCAAGACCCGTTGCGCCGAGGGTCAACACGGGTGTCTCGATCGGTTCGCCGCCGCGCATCTCGTAAGCCTTGCCCATTTCAAACAGGCGCAGATTGCGTTGACCGTGATTTAGATTCCAGGCCAGTGTATCGACCATGCTGACCGTTCCGTTCGAACGCATCACCGAAGCATCCTCCGCGAGCGGATTGACGATTACCGCTGGTGCCACCTCTGGAGGCCGGAAGATTTCGTCACGGCGCCGATCGACAAGCGGAATCGCCACAATTTCCTGATAACCGAGCCCGATCAGCCGCTCGGCTAGACGATCGAGCGTCCCAGCGTGCGGGCGCGGTTTCGCAGGTCGTTTTGCCGGCGGCAGGCGCGGCGGGAATTTGTCGTAACCGTAGTGCCGCGCGACTTCTTCGATCAAATCGATTCCGCACGTGACATCCCGGCGCCAGGAAGGCTGGCGGCATTCCCAGACAGCCAAAATCGATCCGACGCTGCCTCGATAAGCGTCCTTGCGCTCGGGACGAAATCCTAGCGCGCTGAGAATTTCCTCGATCTCGCGGTCCGGAATATCTTCACCCAGCACGCGCAAGAGTTCTTTTCGGGAGAGGTCGATCGTCAAGGGGGGCTGGTGCTGTGGATACACATCGACAACGCCGGCCAGCAGCTCGCCGCCGGCCAGCTGCCGAATCAGTTCCGCCGCGCGCCGCGAAGCCACCTCCGCCATTTCCGGATCACAGCCACGCTCGAACCGGTAGGAAGCTTCCGTACGCAGCCCCAGGCTCTTTGACGTGCGCCGCACGGCAACTGGATCAAACCACGCGGATTCGATCAGCAGATTGCGGCTCGAAACACTGATTTCGCTCTCCGCGCCGCCCATCACGCCGCCGATGGCCACGGCCTGCGAGGCATCTGCGATCACGCACATGTCCTTTGTGAGGGTGCGCTCGACGCCATCGAGCGTTCGCATCTTCTCGCCCGGTCTGGCCCGGCGCACCACGATGCGCCTCTCAGCGAGCTTATCGAGATCGAAGGCGTGCAGCGGCTGTCCCAATTCGAACATCACGTAATTGGTGGTGTCCACCACATTGTTGATCGGATTTTGTCCGACCGCTTCGAGCCTCTCGAGCAACCAGTCGGGAGAAGGTTGAATCTTCACGCCGCGCAGAATCCGCGCGGTATAGCGGCCGCAAAGATTCTGCGCCTCGATTTCAACCCGCGTCCGGTCGGCCGTTTTTTCGGCCGATTCTTCGAGCTTCGGCTGCAGCGCTTTAAGCGTCAGGCGGTACACCGTTGCAATTTCACGCGCCATGCCATAATGGCCGAGACAATCAGGACGATTCGCTGTGATTTCGGCATCGAGCACCGGACCCGCCGCGGAATCTTCGATCGAGTCAATTGCAAGGCCGGCCAGCGAAAGCCGGGTGCGCAAATCGGCCGGCGGGGCCGTTAGGTCGACGAATTCCTTCAGCCAGTTGTAAACAACCTTCATCGCTAGTTAGCTCAGCTTCGCTCCAACCCTACTAGTCGAACGCCATGGGAAGCACGCAAGCAATCTAAGACCGCCTTTGCTCTCCGACAGAGCGCGAGTGATCCGGATGGAAATCCCGGCAGCGCCTCTTCCCTCTAGCATACTTGAGCCGCGCGCCGGGGTGCGCGATTCCCGGGTCAAAAGCCTCGAAACACTGTAGCGGAACGAGCCTGCGCCCGCTGACGCGCCGTCCCGGCTATTGCCAATTCCGCTTCATCCGCACCAGTCCTCGCCAAGCTCGTCGAAGCCTTGTCTGCCGCGCAGATTCGCTTCGATGGTTCACCAGCCCCGGCGATACACTCGCCCGAATACAGAACAAGCTCGACTTCGACGGGCATCTGGGCGGTTTATACCTGAGCCTTCGCAGAGTTTTCATAGAGCTGGCCGTAGTACATGTAGGTACGGTAGTCGAAGCGCACACGCCCGTCTTTCTGGTGGGCCGAAAACAACCGCATCAACTCGACCAGCATCGGCTGGTGATTCCGATGGCCCTCGGCCGGCGCATAGGAAGAGCTCAGCAGCCTTCCGCGCAGTCCCTGGAAATCCAACGCCTGCCCGTTGGCAAATATTTTGGTTTCGAACGCGCAGGGCTGGAAGAACCTTTTGATTTGCTCACTTCGCGGATACGTCGCCGAAACTTTTTCATAATCCGTACCGAATCTGCGCAACAACATCTCGTACTCGCGCTGGAAAGGTGTCTCCTCGCTGATGCGTTCGTTAAAAAGCACCACCACCCAGCCCTGGGCTTTCAAGACACGCAAAAACTCGGCTCGTGCCGCGCCTGGCTCGAACCAGTGAAAGGCCTGGCCCACGAGCACAAAATCGACGCTGGCCGGAGGCAAGGTTGTCGATTCCGCCGATCCTGCTACGCTGCAGAAGTGCGGATATTTTTCGAGCAAGTGCTCGCCGGCTCCGCGCATCGCCGCGTTGGGCTCGACCGCATAGACGAGATTGCCGTTTTCCAAAAACATGTGCGCTAGTAACCCCGTTCCCGAACCGATGTCCGCCACGACCGCCTCAGGCGTGAGGCCGCACTCGGCATTTAGCACACTCAGAATTGCAGGCGGGTAGCCCGGGCGGTAGCGAAGGTAATCTTCGACGCGATTCGAGAATCGCTCTTTTGAATCGGACGCCAGCACGTTATCGAGTGCCTACGGAAATTGGCGCAGGAAGCGCGCGTCGTTCTGGAACAGCAGGGGTAGCTCGGTGATGCCGTATTTCATCATCGCTAGGCGATCGACGCCCATCCCAAACGCAAATCCAGAAAGCTTTTCCGCATCGTACCTCACAAAGCCGTAGACAGCCGGATTCACCATTCCCGCGCCAAATAGCTCGATCCACCCGGAATATTTGCAAGTTCGGCAGCCGCTTCCGCCGCACACGTGGCAGCTCGCGTCCACTTCGGCCGAGGGTTCGGTGAACGGGAAATAGCTTGGTCGCAGGCGAGTCTTCGCCCGGGGGCCGAGAAATTCGCGGACGAAATATTCGACGGTGCCTTTGAAATCGCAAAAGGTAATGTCTGTATCCACGGCCAGGCCTTCAATCTGGTGGAACATGTAACTGTGTGTCGCATCAGGATTGTCACGCCGGTACACTTTTCCCGGCACAACGATGCGCACTGGCGGCGTTTGCTTCTCCATGGCGCGAATCTGCATGGGCGACGTGTGTGTGCGCAGCAGATGCTGGCTCGGCGAGCCCTCGATGTAAAACGTGTCCATGTTGTCCCGCGCCGGATGGTGCTCGGGGATATTGAGGGCTTCGAAATTGTAATAAGGCGTCTCGATTTCAGGTCCTTCCACCACGCTGAAGCCGATGGAGAGGAAAATCCCGATCAGCTGATCGAAGGTCTGCCGGATCAGGTGCCGCGTCCCGACCGCGCGCTCAACACCGGGAAGCGACAGGTCAACTTTGCCTCCCGCGGCGGCGGCCTGGGCCGTAGCTTCGATTTCCTTGCGTTTCGCTTCGAGTACAGACTGGACGTGTGCTTTGAACTTCTGAAATTCCTGACCCACCACGGGCTTCAGCTCCGCCGGCGCCGGTTTCAGCCAGGTGTCACCAATTCTGGTCAGCGCACCC
>Ga0306920_100001230_pt1 | contig 31678 bp, 29 predicted proteins | sample flu12Cox44000170_FD_204666 | JGI IMG/M metagenome (GOLD analysis project Ga0306920, IMG submission 204666) | Lab enrichment of tropical soil microbial communities from Luquillo Experimental Forest, Puerto Rico - flux4day.12C.oxic.44.000.170 (v2)... | ecosystem: Environmental > Terrestrial >...
GAACGGTCGATCTGACCGCCGGCATCACGATAGGCGACGATTGCGCCTGCTATCAGATGACGTCGCCGCCCGCCGTGGTGGGCGGCCTCGTGGTTGTCGGCTCGTCGATCGGCGACAATCGCGCGGCCGATCTCGAGCGCGGCGTCGTCCGCGCGTACGACGCGAAGAGCGGCGCCCTGCGTTGGAGCTGGGACCCGATCCCGACACGGGACTCGGATCCCGCGCGGGCGACGTGGGCCGGCGACAGCTGGCGGCGCACGGGAGCCGCGAATGTCTGGTCGGTCATGTCCGTCGATACCGCCCGTGGGCTCGTCTTCCTTCCGACGGGCAGCCCGAGCCCCGACCACTACGGCGGGGAACGTCTCGGCGCGAACGCGTACGCGAACTCGGTCGTGGCCCTCCGGGCGGCGAGCGGCGCCGTCGTCTGGCATTTTCAGGTGGTCCATCACGACCTGTGGGATTACGACGTCCCGGCGCAGCCCGTCCTCGTGAACGTCATGCGCGACGGAACATCGGTGCCCGCGGTGGTCGTGGCGACGAAGATGGGGCATCTCTTCGTGCTCAATCGCGAGACTGGTGTGCCGCTCTTCCCCGTCGAGGAACGCCCGGTGCCGAAGAGTACCATCCCCGGCGAAGAAGCGTGGCCCACGCAGCCCTTTCCGAGTCATCCACGACCGCTCGTCCCGTCGCGGCTCACATCCGACGACGCGTGGGGGCTCAACGACGGCGAGCGGGAGGCGTGCCGCGCGCGCCTCGCGACGCTGCGCTCGGAGGGGATATTTACTCCTCCGAGCTTCGAAGGCACCGTCGTGTTTCCGGGATTCGGAGGCGGAGTGAACTGGGGCAGCGTCTCGTACGATCCCGTGCGCGGACTCGTCATCGCTCCGACGAACCGCGTGGCCTACCTCCTCGCGCTTGTCCCGCGAGAGCAATTTCAACGCGAGCGAGCGGCGCTGTTGCAGCCTCGGCGCGAGATTGCTGCACAGCGTGGCACGCCGTATGTCATGTACCGTGAGCCCCTCCTGTCTCCACTGGGGCTACCCTGCAACCCGCCGCCTTGGGGCGGCCTGACCGTTCTCGATCTCGCGACCGGTGACGTGCGCTGGGAAGTGCCGCTCGGGTTGAACCCGGAGCTTTCGACCGTCCCTCGGGCGCGAGAGTGGGGCTCCGTGAACTTCGGCGGCGCCCTCGTGACGGCGGGCGGTCTCGTGTTCATCGGGGCGGCACGTGACACGGTGCTGCGAGCGTTCGACGTCGACACCGGAAAGGTGGTCTGGAGCGCCGAGCTGCCCGCGGGGGCGCAGGCGACGCCGATGACGTACCGTGCGCGGAGCGGCAAACAGTTCGTCGTCATCGCGGCGGGCGGGCACAGCTCGCTGAGAACCAAGATGGGCGACTACGTCGTGGCGTTCGCCCTGGCTGAGTGACCCCGTGCTCTCTCAGCGACACAGCCAGACCGTGGGGTAGGGGGCGCGGGCGGAGACAGCTCTCACACCAGGTGCGTCGGGCGCAATCCAGCCACCTCGGACGGGAGGGGAAGACGCGCCGTCGGCGTCATTAACCTCTGGGACTGATCGGCTATGCTGCGGGCACTTCAGTTTGACGCAGATCGCGCAGCCAAGGAGGTCTCTATGGATGAGGTCTTTCCCGTCCTCGGCGGCATTGCGCTCGGGCTCGCAAGCTACACGGTACGGCCGTTGTGGCTCAGAGCGGCGGTGGTCGTGATCCTCGGAGCGGGCATCGGTGCGGTGGCAGCCTGGATCAGCGGCGAGCTAGCCGTCAGTCAACTCTATCTGCTCGTCGACGCCGTCCAAGTGATCGTGGCGGGCGTCCTCACTGGAGGCCTCGTCGAACTCTGGCTCCGTCGTCGCGCCCGCGCACTAGCGCGATAGGCGAAGTTCCCAGCCGCGCGCCCCGGCTCTCCCGCGTGAGTGGAGAGGGCCGAGGCGAGAGGCGAGGCGAGAGCTAGGGCACGGCCATCACCCACGCCCCCCGATTCCGGGTGGCGCAGATGAGCATGCGATCCTGCTTATGGAAGAGCAGATCGGCGGCCATCGCATTGGGAAGGCCGCTGGAGAAGGGCGTCCAGCTCGTGCCCATGGTCACCGTCTGATAGACGCCGACGTCGGCGGCGACCCACACCCGCTTGAAGTTCGCGGGATCGATCACCACGGCATTCATGGGGATAGAGGGCAGGCCCGCCGTCGAGCTGACCCAGGACGCGCCCTGGTTGTCTGAGCGATAGACCATGGGGCCGCCGATCTGCGAGATGGTCACCCATACCCGCAGCGGGTTGCTCGGATCCACCGCAATGCAGCTGATGAAACGTGGCGTGGGCGAGGTCAGCAGCGTCTTGCTCCACGTAGCGCCCGTCCAGCTCATCTTGACCACGCAACCCAGATTGGTGCCGACCAGGATCGTGTTGGCGTCGATCTGACGCATGGCCGACGCGGCCTCGTTGGAGGCGAGCCCGAGGGAGAAGGTCGTCCACGGCCCCGCGCCGGTCCTCGTGACCACCAGCGAATTTCCCCCGATGGCTACCGTCGACCCGGAGACCTCGACAGGCGGATAGAAGAACGACGGCACGCTGGGAGGGGAGACGTTCGTCCATGTGGTGCCCTTGTTGCTCGAGCGCTCAAGCGACACGTTGTAGAAGGAGTGATACACGATGCTCGGATTGAGCTGATTGACCCCGCAATCGCCGCCGTCGCCGTCGGCGATGTGATCCCACACCGTGGAGCCTGTGAAGCGAATCGTGCCGTTGTCCTGGGTCCCCGCCATCAGCCACTTCCACGTCGTGGGGTCACTGGCGAGGTACTCGAGCTCCGTGATGCCCAGCCCCCTGTTCAGCGGCTTCCAGGTTCCGCCTCCGTCGGCCGAGCGGAAGATCCCGCCGTCGTTCCCCGCATAGATGATCTGCGAGTTGCCCGGAGAGAAGGTCAGGCAATGCTGGTCCGGGTGGATGCTGTTGGCGCCCTGGGTGGTGATGTCCTTCCAGCTCCAGGTCGAGCCGCTGAGCGTGCCGCGATAGCTGTCGATGGCCCCGAGATAGACTCGCGCCTTGTCGTCGGGCGGGGCGGCCACATACCAGTCGTACCAGGCCTGGTTCACACTCAATGGCGGCACCGAGGTGATCTTCGTCCAGGTCGTGCCTGATCGGCGCCACAGGTAAGCCGTCGATCCCTGGGCTCCGAACGTATAAGCGACGTCGGGGGCCACGGCCACCCGATCGACGGCGAGCCGGCTCCACGAGCCCGTTGGCGCCGTGGGGAGCGGGACGGCAGCGAACGAGTTGCCGGCATTAGTCGACACGAACAGTCCATCCGCGAAGGTCGCAAGCAGCTCGGTCGTACCTCCTTGCGGATGGATGCTGATGTCCCAACATGTCCCCGGGCGCTTCACGCTCCAGGACACCCCGCTGTTGGTCGATCGGAAGAACCCGTTGGTGGTTGCCGCATAGAGGACCTTGGGCTCGTGGGGATCGACCACCAGGTCGTAAAACCCGACCCCGACGAACGGCGTCGAGGCTAGCACCGTCCAGGTGGTGCCTCCGTCGATGGACCGATAGACCCCGGCGCCGAGGTTCGAGTAGAAGTTCCCTTCTCCGCTGCCCGCATAGACTCTCTTGGCCGTGGTCGGGTCGAACGTGATGGCGCCGATCGCCAAGGATGGCATCTGGTCCGTGCGCGGCTGCCACGTGGCCCCCGTGTCCGAGCTTTCCCATATGCCGCCCCCCGCTCCTCCCACCAGCACGTGCTTGGGGTTCTGGGGGTCGACGGCGATGCTCGAGACGCGACCGATCACGTCGACGCGGTTGCTCCCGTAGGTCTGTCCATTGGGCACCAGAGAGGGGCCGATCGATTGCCAGATCGCGGCGGTCGGCACGGGAGGCGCCGCTCGTGCTCTTGCCCTCACCCGCCGGGTACGGGTCTTTCGCCGCCGGCGGCCGAGCGCCGTCGCAGCCTTGACGATGGTGGCGGCAAAGGATCTTGCCCGGGCCGGGGTCCGGCTCACGCGTCTGGCCCTGCGCGCACCGACGACGGGAGCCTTCAAAGCAGCCCGAGTCAACCCGAACTTCGGTCTGGCTGCGCGGGGTACGGCAACGGTCGCCACCACCTCGTTGTTGAGGACAGGGTCGCGGCTACCGAGATACGCGAACAGCCGCTGCAGCGCCTTGCCTCCGGGTGGGGAGGTGCGTTTCTTCCTGCCGCGGCGACCGGTCGTGATGTCGATCTTGCTCCTCATCGCGCTTTCCCTCCCTTCTTCCCGGGTGCGTCCGTGGACGGCGTGCCCTTCTTCCGCTTGGGAGCCACTGACTTTGGTCGGCGCGCTTCCTCGAACATGCGAAGTCGCTCGGCGGCCCGGCCGCCAGGAGGTTCCGGAGTCTTGTCGCCCGGACGTCTCGTCATGTCTCTCTCCGTCACACCGTTCGCTCGGTGCTCAGCTCGGGTGGTGGCGTTGGACGGGAATTCGTTGGGGGGAGACTTGGGCCGTGCGCTCGAGCTATCACATGGAAGACCTCCCGTGTCATGGCGAACGAGGAGGCGACGATGGGCGTTACGTTCACGACGCTAGGCGTCTCCGGCATCCCTGTCAACGCCCCTGTCGCACGCGAGGCCGAGGCGATGCGGGATGTCGAGGGTCTCCGCGGGCACGGGCGCTTCAGCGGCGCGAACCGACAGCGGCCTCTTCCCTCGGGACCTAGAGTCGGGCTGGTCTCAGGCCCGTCCCCAGAGCTGGCGGGTGGCGAGCCGAGAGCCTTCCGCCATGGCCGCGAACTTCAGCCACACCACGCTCGGGTGAACGTCGTTGAATCGGATGCCCGAGGCAGCAAATCCACAATCAGCACCGGCGATGACGTTTTCGCGACCGACGATCTTCGCGTAGCGCACGATCCGCTCGGCGATCAGCTCGGGATGCTCCACGAGATTCGTGGTGTGGCTGATAACCCCCGGGATGAGGATCGTGCCGTCCGGTGGGGGAGTCTGCTCGAACACGTGGTACTCGTGCTCGTGCCGCGGATTCGCCGCCTCGAAAGAGTAGGCGCCGGCGTTGATCTTGAGCAGGATATCCACGATGTCCTTCAGCTCCATGTCGTAGACGCGAGGCCCGACGTCGATGCTGTAGCAGGTGTGGAAGCGCACCTGCTCGCGCGGGATGCCGCGCAGCGAGTAGTTGATCGCCTCCACGCGCTTCTCGGCCCACCTCCGGCAGTCAGCCACGCTCAGGTCGGGGGTCATCATGTACTGGGTAATCAAACGCGGATCGTCGATCTGGAGCACGAAGCCCGCATCGACGATCGTCCGGTACTCCTCGCGGAGCGCATCAGCGAGCGCCTGCTCGTATTCCTCGTCGGTACGGTAGAACTCGTTGGGGAGGGTCGCGAAGATGTACGAGGGCGCGATGGCCGGCACGAACACCTCTTCGTGACGCTGACCCGTGAGCGTTCGCTGGAGATTTTCGATGTCTGTCCGGACGGCGGCGTGCCCCTTGTAGCTGACCGGCCCCGTGCAGACGTCGATGCCGTATCGGTGACGATCACCGCCGCGCCCGCCCGCCCACTCGGCAATGCGCTCGGACCAGGCGTAGTAGTCGGGAAACGCCCGATACTCTCGGCTGCCACCTCTGGGGTTGCCCTCCCGTTCCGGCGGCGGGGGCTTGCGCGTGAAGCCATTGAAACGCTCGACGATGTAACCGAAGAAGCTGGCCTTGCCCTGCTCCCCGTCGGTGACGATGTCGACGCCCGCCTCCGTCTGCCGGCGGACGACGTCGGCGACGGCGTCGCGAACCAGCTTCGCGCAGGTCTCGGCATCGTAGGGTTGGCCCCGGTCCTTCGCGCGAAGGATCGGCACGAGGTCGTCAGGCCGTGCGAGACTGCCGACGTGCGTGGTCAGGATGCGATCCGTGCTTCGCTTCATCGGCCTTCTCCTTCATGAGTGGGTACCGGATGGTATCCGGGGATTCTAGACCGGAACCTCGACACGATGTTTCACTGATCTATCCGCCCGCGCCCGTGGGTGTGCGAGCCCTGGATGGGCATCCTCGGCTCGGGAGCATTCCCTTCGGGCACTCCTGAAGCGCTCCGGGGCGCGCGGCTCTGTTGCCGTCTGCTCGCGCCGGAAGGCGCTTGACGGCTCTCCGGTTGTGGCCCGAGAATCCTTTTGCCGCCGAACGGGCTTGACCCGGAGCGCCCAAGGCTGCGAGGGGCGTTTCGGGGGATGAGGAGCATCGAACCCCCAGGCGGAGAGCCGCGCGCGACGGAGAAAGATTTCTACGTTGCTCATGCGCCCGGCGCCCGACGGAGGGACGACGAGTCTCCATCGCAATCTGACGGCGTGGTCTCCCATCGAGGAGAGCGCGCCGCGGAGGAGGGCCGGGGACCAATGGCAACGCCTTCGCTGAGCGAGATGTTCCGCCGCCTGTGGGCAGTCGACAACCAGAGCCGCGTGGCTCGGACAGTCGAAATCTTCGGATGGCTCGATCTGGTCCTGGGGCTCATCATCCTCGTCGTCCCTGCCCTCGTCGAGTCGCTCCTGAGCCTGCCCTCGCTCACCCCCCAGGGCACGAACTACCTCCGGCTGGCCGGTCTCTTGGTCACCGGCCTGGGGGTGCTCTACATCGTGAGCGGGCGCCTGAACTCCCAGGAGTTTGCCTTCGCCTCGCTGCTCGACCGTCCATTCGTACCAGTGATCATGGCGATTCTCTGGTATCGGGAGATCCTGCCGGGTCCGCTGGCGCTGGCCTTTTCGGCCATCGATTTCGGCGGCTTCCTGTGGACGCTGTCGGCATGGCGAGCGGCTGCTTCTAGTGCCGAGGGCGCCGGGCCGCCGCCCCTGGGTGCGAAGACGGCAGCCTGCTTCTTCGGCTTCATCAGCGGCGTGGTGCGCAACGCGCGCACGTTCCATCCGGACGGGAGGACGTTCCGCGCCACCGTCCGTTCGCTACCGTCTTCGGATCCGAGCCTCGCACGGGCCGCCGAGCGACTGGCGGGCAGCACGGTGCTTCTGCGCATCGGCATGGGCCTCATGAAGCGGGGTTGGCCGCGCTGGCTTGCGGACCTGGTTCCCGATGCGCCCAGCATGGCGGCGCGCCTCTTCTCGGCCATCGCGCCGAGCGAGGTGCGGATCGAGCGACGCCCGGGAGAGGACTTGGACCTTCTCTGCACGGCCGGCGGCGATCGCCTGTGGAAGCTCCTCGTCAACCTTGCGACGGGAGGCAAGATGTTCGGCCTCCGCAAGTTCGACTACTTCCAGAACCTCTACTTCGCCCAGGTGCCGTATCGGATCGACGATGGCCAGCTCGATGTCTGGATCCGGTTCGTCCCGGAGCTCGCTTCCGCCTCTTCGACTTCAGGCACGCCGAACGATGGTGTGACCCGCGAGGAGCGCCTCACTCGAGCGGTGGCCGATCATGCGGTCATCCGGATCGAAGCCCAGCGTGTCGCCGACGGCCGTGCCACCTTCCTCCCCGTCGCGGAGATGCGCTTCGAGGAGGAGATCCACATCGACCAGGAGGCGCTGCATTTCGATCCGATCGCCGGGCGCGGGTTCGTGCCCCGTGGCTTCCTCACCGATCTGAGGCGGTACGTGTATCCCGCGAGCGTCCAGAGCCGGGCGTCGACGGCGGACGAGCGCAGCCGCCGTGAGAAGGAAGCCTTCTTCAGGCGGCTGGTGCGGTACGTTCGTCAACCTCCGAGTCCCGTCCTGGGAGAGGTGAGCCCCGTTACCAGCGCCACCGCAGGGGTGGTCCGTCGGTGGCTTCGGCCCGCCGTCCTGTTGGTCCTCGCCTGTGTTTTGGTATCCATACTCTATCTGGCGGTCCGCTTCACCAGCGACCAACCCGTCGATTACCCCGACGAGGTGACCCATTTCAAGCGCGGGTCGACCGGTGGCGAGCGCGGGTCGGGGTTTCCCTACTGGATCTGGGTCGCTCTTCCTGAGCTCTTCCCCGAATATCTGCCTGATAAGAAACCCGGCCGCGGCTACACCTCGTTCGGGATGATCTACGAGCCGGGCGCGGACCCCCGCTACGACCTGCCGATCGGTGTGTCGCGGCGGAAGGTCCAGGGCATCGACCGTGTCTTTCTGAATTGCGCCGTGTGCCACACGGGCACGGTACGGGACGCACCGGGCGCCCCTGCGCGCATCATCGTCGGAATGCCCGCCAACACCTTTGATCTCGGCGCCTTCTCGCAGTTCCTGATCGACATTCCGTTGAGCGAGAAATTCGCTCCGGCGACCATGCTGGCCCAGATCAAGAAGATGGCGAAGGTGCCCCACCGGGAGGTCGTCAAGCCTGACGACCTGCTCAATCGCCTGGTCCTTCGTTATCTCGGCGTCACGCTCATGCGCGATCGCCTGCTCATGATCCGAGATCGCCTCCTGTTCATCGATCCCATGTCGGCGGGCCCCGGCCGGGTCGATACCTTCAACAACCCCAAGGGGCTTCTCAACTTCCCCATGCAACACGCCGATCCGAAGGAATTGCACGGCAATGTCGACTTCCCGTCGATCTGGAACCAGGGGCCGCGCAAGGGGATGCAGCTCCACTGGGACGGCAACAACACCTCCGTGGACGAGCGGAACCTCTCCGCCGCCTTCGGCACCGGAGCCTTCCCGCCGACCTTGGACGCCCAGAGCGTCCTCCGCACGGCCAAGTTCCTCGAGACCGCTCAGCCGCCACCCTATCCGTACCCGATCGACCAGGCGCTGGCCGCGCAGGGCGCGCCGGTCTACGGTCAGTACTGTGCCGGCTGTCACGGCACGCGAGAACCGCCCTTCCGTCACAGCCCGCCGCGAGCAGACGAGCTCGTCGGCACCGTGGTGCCGATCGAGCACATCGGCACCGACCCTCACCGCCTCCACTCCTACACGTGGACCCTGGCCGTCAACCAGGGCACCCTCTACGCTGGCTACGAGAAGGATTGGGGATTCAAGGAGCCCTATCCCCAGCGGTTCACGCACTTCCGCAAGACCTTCGGCTACGCCAACTCGCCGCTCGACGGGATCTGGCTGCGCGCACCGTACCTGCACAATGGCTCAGTCCCCAATCTGCGCGAACTGCTCGAGCCGGTCCAGGCTCGGACCAGGGTCTTTTACCGCGGCGGAGATGTCTACGATCCGATCAACGTAGGCTTCGTCTATGAACTCCCCACGCAGGGGGATCGCGCTCTCTTCCGCTTCGACATCCACCAGCCCGGCAACGACAACGCCGGCCACGAGGGCCCGGCGTTCGGCACGGCCCTCCCTGCCGAGGAGAAGCGGGCCTTGCTCGAGTATCTCAAGACTTTCTGATCTCTCAGACGAGAAGGGACACGTGCATGAAGACACTGCTCGCCGTCGCTGTTCTCGTCGTGCTCGTGGTCGGCTTCGCGATCTGGTACCAGATCTACCGCGAGGAGCCGCAGCCCGCGTGGATCACGGCCGACCAGCGTGACAACTTCCTCTACGGCTCCATCGGCGCCGAGCGCACCGCGGGCATCCCGTACTGGATCTGGCTAGTGCTTCCGCGCATCTGTCCGGACCATTTACCCGGCCAGGGAGGCTACGCCGCGCTCGGCCGTCCGTGGGAGGAAGGCAAGGAAATGCCGGCAGGCTTCGCCAAGAAGACGGTTGGCTACATCCGGGTGGGCGCCAACTGCGCCCTCTGCCACGCGGTACCATCCCGCCCGGGGCCGAACGAGGTGCCGGAAGTCGTCATCGCCGCTCGCGGCCAGACCGCGGATCCCGAACCCCTGCAGACGTTCCTCGCCCAGTGCGCTCAGGATCCGAAGTTCAATGCGGACGACATCCTGAGCGAGATCGATATGGCGACGAAGCTCTCTATCCCCCTGCGCCTCTTCTATCAATACGTCCTGATCCCTCGCACTCGGCGGGCGCTCCTCGAACGGTCGGCGCTGATCACGCCAGAGCTTTGGCGTCACCGCCAGCGTCCCGACATGCCCTTCTCCGAGGCACGGATGAAGTCCCTTGCCGCTTGGCTCGAGGGGCAGCGCGGGTCGCGTCAGAAGCCATAAGCGCCGGCGCCATCCAGGAAACTTGCTTTCCCTGAAGCAAGTACATACCTTGGATGTATCTCCAGTATGAGTCACCCGTTCTCTATCGTGTCGGTCGCCGAGTAGGGCAGGAGCGATTCGACGCCGCGTATTGCGCCAGCCAAAGGACGCGCTGACCCCGGCGGCATTCTCGGTCGAAGCAGCGGAGCAGTGGGCTCTTCACCGCGCCGCCCGTCTCGATGCCGATCCCTTCCGGCTTCTGGCGCTCTGGTCCGTGAGCTTCCTGGTTCAGGCCGATCCGAGCGAGCGGAAGACCCGTTACACGATGAGGATCGCCCAGGCGGAGGGCTACGGCCGGTCTGGTGGGCTCGGTCCTGGTCTGCCGGATCCGGACCCGGATCTGGTAGGTCAGGACACGAGACGGATCCTGAAGGATCGACGGTGGCGAGACGAAGCTGATCGCGCGGCCATCGCGGATCTGGTCATGGGCCAGGTCTCACGGCCGGCCGACGAACAGATCGTGCTCGACGACACGCTGCGCGGCAAATACACGGCGAGAGCAAAGATCTTTGCCGACGAAGCCACCCGGGTTTTGCAGGGCCGGAGCGCGGAGCCTCGGAAGGGGAATCACCGCCGCGTCCTCGTCGTGGGCGCCACCGCAGGCATCCTCCATGCGCTGCTCAGACGCGGGCTGGACGTCTGCGCCACCGATCTGTCGCCGGACGTGGTGGGCCAGACGCTCGGCGGAGTGCAAGTCCTGGACGGAAGGGCCGCCAATGCCCGGCTGATGAAGGAGGCCGACCTAGCCATCGTCACCGGCATTTCCCTGACGAACGGGACGATGCCGGAGCTCATGGGCCTCGCGAAGACCCACAACACGCCGACGATGATCTGGGCCATCACGGGCAAGAACTTCGGCCACTACTACACCGATCACGGCGTGGACATCGTGATCTCCGACCCCTCCCCCTTTCTGCTGCTGCCCGGTCCGGCGACCATAGCCATCTGGCGACGGCAGATCTGAGGCGTGATCTTCTTCGTCGCTCCCGCGGACGATCTGGAGGGGATCGCCGAGTATCTGCAACAGGCCGGGCCAGCGCTGGGTCGGAGGCTGACCACGGTGACGTATGACGAGATCGTCGCCCGCCGTCGGCTGTCTCTCGGCACCTACATCTTCGCCGCGATCGATGAGCTCACTCCGACCGAGCGAAAGATCGCCACGCACTGCTGCGAGACGCTGCGCCAGGCGAGCCCGGACCTTCGGCTGATCAATCATCCCGCCGAAGTCCTGCCGAGGTACGACCTTCTCCGGACGTGTTTCGATCGCCAGCGCAACGTCTATTGCGTTCACCGCGCCGCTGAATTCTATCGGTGCCGGCAATTCCCGGTCTTCGTGCGGCCTGCGCACGAGCACCTCGGCAGCCTGACCCCGCTTCTCCACAGCCGCGGCGAGCTGGTGCGGGCACTCATGGCCACCGTCGTACGGGGCTATCGGCTTCGGGACCTGCTCATCATCGAGTTCTGCGACACCGCGGATTCGTCGGGTATCTACCGGATGTACTCGGCGGCCATAGTGGGCGACCGGATTATTCCGAAGACGCTGATTCACAATCGCAACTGGGTCACCAAGTGGAAGGGCCGTCTCCTGGACGCTGACAAGGCCCGGGAACAAACGGAGTACATCGAGGGCGATCCTCACGCCGCCTGGCTGAAGGAGACAGTCACCCTGGCGGGGATCGCGTATGGCCGGATCGACTATGGCGTGAAGGACGGCGTGCCGCAGGCGTGGGAGATCAACACCAATCCCACGCTCGTTCGCCGCAGGGGAGCCCCGAGCACGATGTCCGCCGAGCAGTGGAAGGTGCTGGCGCCGGCCCAGGAAGCCTTCCTCCGAAGGTTCGAGGCGGCCTTCGAGGCGATCGACAGCGATCTAGACCCGGGCCGCACGGTCACGATCGAGATCGCGCCGAGAGACATCCGCCGGCGGGACGCCGAGCGGCGACTCAAGTCGCGCTTCCTGGCTCGACGGACCGCCATTTCCCTGATCACCAGAACCCCGGGGCGATGGCTCCGTCGCCTCGCCCCCGATTCGAGATGACGCTCGGCCAACCCTGAGAACCGCGGCGCTGCCCCTGTCCGCCACTTCGACCTCATCGCTTCCAGAACCCCTGCGACGGGATGCGGAAGGCGCGGTTGAAGCGCGAGGACGCGTTCTCCCACGCGATGATCATCGTCAGCTCCGCGATGGTGTCGTCGTCGTAGTGCTGTTGCACCCGCGCGAAGAGCTCGTCGTCGACGTCGCGGCGCGTGTCCGTGATCGTGTCGGCGTATTCCAGCGCGACCTTCTCCGCGTCGCTGAAGAGCGCGCTCGTCGCGTAGTCGTTGAGCGCCTCGATCTTCTCCGTCGAGAGGCCGAGCCGGCTGCCCCCGGCAGCGTTGGCGTCCTGTCAGAACTCGCAACCGTTCCACCAGGCCACGCGACGATTGAGGAGCGTCCTGAGCGTGCCGGGCACGCGCTTCGTGTGCTGTTGGAGGGCGGTCCACATCCCCTGGGCGGCGCGGAAGAACGCCGGGTTGCGCGCGTAGAAGAGGTAGGGATAGAGCGCGGCGCCCCGGAGCTTGCGCTGTTCGTCCAGCGTGTCGCGCAAGTCGTCCGGGAGGGTCTCGACGTCGACCGGTGGGATACGCGTTTTCCCTTCTAGCATGGCTATCTCCTCCAGGTCCGGCTCGGTGGCGCCCACGCCGAGCGGCGTCGGAATCTCGACGACGGGGCATGGCCGTGATCGTACATCGGAAACGGCCAGACGCACGGCTAGCCACTTCGACGACGATCGAAGCGTCTCCCGGCATCTAAGCGGCAGTTCCTCAGCGGCGCGGCTCGCGTGGTCTGCCGTCGCCTGGCTCGGAGGCATCGATGCCGAGGGTCTTCCGAAAGCTGCGTCGGCCGAGCGGGGTGACGAGTACGGCGTGGCTGCGCTTCATCCTCTCCAACCAGCCGAGATCGAAGAGGCGCTGGGTGATCGCCGCCCCTAGCGCACCCGCGATGTGAGGGCGCCGCTCGGTCCAGTCGAGACAGAGTCGGCACAGGCGACGGGTCGAACGCAGTGAGGGAAGCCGGAGGCCGAACTCGGTGAAGAAGCGCGTACCGGCTTTCGTGACGTTGGCGACGTCGTCGTCGAGCACGATGTACTCGCGGGCGACGAAGGCGTCGGTGAGATCGACGCTGAGGCGGCCCGCCAGGTGGTCGTAGCAAATGCGAGCCGCCGCCAGCGCGCGTGCCTCGCCAGTGAGCGGCCGATAGCGCGGTCTCTTCTCGAGAGCGACGGCGACGATCCCCTCGATCATGCTGACCACGGTGGGCGAGGCGAGCCGGAAAAATCGATGCCGCCCCCTCCGAGCCACCGAGAGCACGCCCGCCTTGGTCAGCTTCGCGAGGTGGGTGCTGCCGGTTTGTGGCGTGATTCGTGCCGCACCGGCGAGCTCGCTCGCGGTCAGGGCACGCCCATCGATGAGGGCCGACAGCATGGTGGCTCTCGCAGGGTCTCCGACGAGCGCCGCGATCTCGGCGATGATAGGGCCGGTGATCATGTTCGCTATCTGACCATGCCTAGCGTCTCACAGCCTCCCGTCCGGACGGCTGGACGTAACCCTTGTGCGCAACACCTTGCCTTCTCCGCTTCAGTTTGACAGAGCCGCGGAGCGCGCTCATCATACAAGCGGCCCAGCAAGGGAGGATTAGCCATGCCCCGATATGAATACCGCTGCGAGGCCTGCGGACGTACCGTCACTCTTCACCTATCGGTCAGCCAGCATGACAGCGCTCCGGCGTGCCCGGAGTGTAACAGCAAGAAGCTGACCCAGCTGATCAGCTCGTTCCTGACCCAGACCTCACGCAAGGGCTGACGCGGCCGTACTCGCCCGCCGTCGGATAGCCGCGATGTCGACGCACCGCTCCGCGCCGGGCGCCCGTGAGGCGAGAAGGGAGGGGGGTGTCTCATGACCGTTGCCGCAATCCTCAAGGTAAAGGGTAACCACGTGGAAACCACGCGCCCGGACACGACGCTCTACACGGTGGCCTGGGAGCTCAAGAGCCGGAACATCGGCGCCCTCGTGGTGGTAGGCGAGGACAGCAGCCGCATCGTTGGCATCATCTCGGAACGCGACGTCGTGCGCGCTCTGATCGAGCACGACACGCACGTGCTCGCGCTTCCCGTCTCCCGGGTGATGACGACGCGCGTGCATACGTGCACGCCGCGCGATCGGATCACCGCCGTCATGGCGCTCATGACCCGCCACCGCGTCCGCCACCTCCCCGTGGTCGACGAGGGCCGGCTCGCGGGCATCGTGAGTATCGGGGACGTGGTCAAGTATCGGATTGACGAGCTCGAGCTGGAGGCGAACACCTTGCGCGAGACCCTGATGGTTGGTCACTGACGGCGCGCCCGCCGTCTCGTCGTTGATGCGCGCGGCTTCCGCTCGATATGTACCGCGGTGAGGCCGCGTCGGTCCTCGCGTCAGCCCGCGAACCAGAGGCGAGCATCGCTCGCGCGCACGCGGGCCTCGGGCAGGCCCAGCTCGCGACGAACGAGATTGGTGCCTTCGACGAGGGCGACGCACTTGTAGTAGGCGATCCGTCGGCTCAGCCCCTCGCGGCCGAAGCCGCAGTCGGTGGTAATCACGAGGCGCTCGGGCGGGATGTACTCGAGCGCTTTCCGGATGAGGCCGGCCACGTGCTCGGGCGGTTCCACTATTGCAGTGGCTGATCACGCCGATGCCGATCTTCTTGTCGGTCCGGTACTTCGCGAAGAGGGGCAAGTCCATGCCGCCCGTGCTCGCGCACTCGAACGTGATGACGTCGGCGTCGAGCTGGAGCAGCTGGGGCAGGGCGCGCTCATAGCTCGGCGTCTGCCAGTACACGCGCTGTTGGTTGGGGTTCCCCCAGCATGTGTGCACCCAGATCTCGGTGTCGACGCCTGTGAGCTGCCGGTTGAATGCCTGGGTGAAGAACTCGAGGTCGGCGTCCTTGCAGTCGGGCCGCGTGGTGCGCCCGTGGTGGGGCGGCTCCTCGACCTGGATGAGCGGACAGCCAGCGGCGGCTAGGTCGCGGAACTCCGCGTTCATGATGTCCGACAGATCGTTGATGAGCCCCCGATCGTCGCGGTAGTGCTCGTCCCACAGCATGCTGGCGAGAGCCGGGGCGCAGATGGCGCCGAACTTCACGGGCTTATCGGTGAGGCGCTGCGCCACCTTCCAGAGTGCGGCGTACTCGAGCGGCCCGCGCGTGAGCTTCTCCTTCACGACCGCCGGCTGATACGCCTCCTGCACTTCCCAGAGGATCTTGCCGGGCCGCAGGTCGTGCCGCTGCATCCAGCCCCGCGAGGTGTCCTGATGGCCGCCGAGACCGCCCAGACGTTCGATCGGGTAGAAGAACCAGGATTTGCCGCCGACGGCAAGATCGAAGCGGCTGTCGCCGTCGGTGACGATGTCGAGTCCGGCGGCCTCCTGGGCATTGATGATCGCGGCCACGGCGTCCTGGTACTGCTCGCGGAACATCGAGTCGCCAAGCGCCGCCTTGAACGAGCGGCCGGCCAGGTTCTGGTCGTACCAGAGGGGGCGCGGATACGAGCCGGTGATGGCGGTGGGCAGCATCATGTCGTGAGTGACTCGTAGCATGCACTCCTCCGTGGATGATTTCGACGAGGGTCCGCCCGAGCTCTGACGATGGCGTGGCTCAGTGGGGTGGGATGCTGCGCCGGACACGGATGCCTGTCAAGCGTGGCCCTCGGCCATGCCGAACTCAGTCACGCGGAAAGAATCCGCGGAGGTACGTCGCCGCCTCATCAGAAAGGCCGACGATCTTGTTGGTTGCCTGGCGGTAGAACTTGAAGTTGAGTTCGCTCTCCGGTCGGCCATCGTTCCAATCAGAGAACGGTTTGAGCTCGCTTCGCCCCAGGCGCCGCTTGGCGAGCGCGGTGCGCCTGATGGTGATGCTCACGCGCGGCGTGTGTCGAGCGATACCACGCTTCTTGGGGATGGCGGTGGCCGAGGTGACGACACCGCTCGCGATGAGACCTGGTCCACCTTCGTTCTCACTCGCGAAGACAAAGATCGTATCGCCGGGGGCGATACGCCTGCCACCGTACATGGTCTTCTGCGCGCGGAACGTGAACGACATGGCCCGCGGATCGCCCACCTCAGCTTTGATCGCAAAGCTCATGCGCTGGCCCCATATGGAACGGTGTTACTGGCATCTCGACGTCTCGACAGGCCTCGTGCCAGCGCTCAGCGGTGTAGGCGGTTTGCCGAAAGCTTCATCACAGGGTGCGTCACGGGTTGCTGCTCCCGGATCCTCCTTGACGGACCGGGTTTGTCTAGCACGGCTGCTTCGCCTCGCGGACGCCCTTGCCGCGGAACGGCGGTCCGAAGGCTGGATAGCCATTCTCCAGAGAGTGCGGTGAAGTGTTCCTTCTGACTAACCGCGGCTTGGCGACGTATTCAGGGCTACCGCGTTCCGGATGAGGGCCTTGAACGCAGGCTCGTCAAGCTTCTCGCCTTCATGAAGGTCGATGGCGCGCCTGGCGTTGCCCTCGAGGCTGGAGTTAAAGAGCCTCGAGGGATCCTTCAGTTGAGCACCTTTGAAGAACGTCAACTTCACGACGTTCTTGTAGGTCTCGCCTGTGCATATCAAGCCGTCGTGGGACCAGACCGGTACGCCCCGCCACTTCCATTCTTCGACGACTTTAGGGTCGACCTCCTTGACCAGGGAGCGGATCCGGGAAAGTGCCTCGCCACGCCAGTCGCCCAGCCCCTTGATTCTCGCGTCTATCAAGCGCGATGGTGACTCGGCCTTCCGCGACGTGTCCCTCTTCTTTTTCGTCGTCGTCTTCTTCATGCCTTCTGCCTGTCACGTCGGATGGCGCTATTGGTCCGACGTCCCTGGCTTCCACTGCGTCGCCGTTACCCAGCTCTCCACTCCCGCCACGATGATGGCCCACCCCGGATCTTTGATGTCATAGTACGCGTGCCTCTGGCAGCCGCAATGACTCGTTCGGCGGCATCGGCTTCCGCACCGTTCCCTATCGTCGGTCGGACTTCTCGGCGGGTGGACCGAGGCTCACAACAGTCCATTGGCGCGCATCACGTCTTCCTGATCCTCATATGAGATGTACGCGGCGTACTGCTGGAAGTAGTCCCGAAGCGCCTCCGCTCGGCTCATCGTCGAATCCCACCCGAAATACGTCGTCGTGCATCGAACCGGTCCCGATGTCGCTGGGCGCTGACCGTGCCGCTCTGGGCTCCGCGGTGGCTATGTGCCCAGTCGCATCACGGTGAGCAGGCAGCATAGAGGATCGGCGCGAGGCTCTGCAATTCACCGGGAGGGCGGGCTTGACGGCGCGACCGACTCGGTGGTCTGCTTCGCCACACTGGAGCGTGCGGCTCGATAGCGGAGGGAAGGAGATCAGAGAATGGCCAACGACCGTGGGCTGTTGCCGAAGGCGAGGCGCGAAGACCTTCCTGAGGAGCTCTGGCGGCGGCTCGACCGCTGGTATCGCGACGCCTACGAGGACGACAACCTCTTTTTGACCATGGCTCGGCGTCCGGGCCTGCTGGACGCCACGATGGGATTCATCCGCTACGCGTATGGTGGGACGTCCAGCATCGAGCCCGAGCTGTTCGAGATCATCCGTGTTCGACTGGCCTGGAAGAACCGCTGCGTCCACTGAAGCCTCGCTCGCTCCTCCTCGGCCGTGCGCCGGGGCGCGACGGAAGAGCTGGTGGCAAAGCTCGCAGACTATGAGCATGCGGACCTGCCCGGTCGCACCAAGGCGGCGCTCCGGTACGTCGATCGCCTCACGTCGGACGCGTGGCAGGTCGACCAGGCTTTCTATGACGACCTCCGGCGCAGTCTCACCGACGACGAACTCCTCGATCTCGGCATGGTGGCGATGTTCTTCCATGGCTGGCAGCGTCTGATCGATGCGTTCGGCATCGTGCCCGACCGCTGGCAAGAGGGCGACGCGCTCCCGTTCGGACCATTGAGGGAGACATGACCCATCGCCCGGGCGTGGCTCCGGAGGACGCGAACATGGATGCAACGAAGGGCTTTGTCGTACCCGCGGGCGGGGGAAGGCATCTCGACATGGCGGCGCCGGGCCGCTTCGCGGCGTTGAAGCTCCTCGGCCGCGAAACAAACGAAAGCATCATGCTCTTCAGGAATCGCTCCCGGTCACGACCGCGCTCGAATCCGGATTGGTCGCGACCCAGCCCATGAAGATCTGATAGCCGAGCGTGAGGACGGTCGCTCCCACGAACATGCCCAGGATTCCACTGGTGGCCAGGCCACCCAACGCCCCGAGCAGGACGACCGGCATCGGCGCATCCACTCCGCGCCCCAGCATCAGCGGCTTCAAGACGTTGTCGGCCAGTCCCGAGAGCAACAGCAGGATCGAGTAGACGATGGCCGCGCCGGTGCCATAGTGGCCGCTCGACCAGATGTAAACGATGGCGGGAAGGATGACGATGAGTGCGGGTATCTGGGCAATGCTCAGCACGAGCGTGATCGCGGCCAGGACGCCGGCCCACGGCACATCGGCAACGAGCAGGGCAAGCCCGACGAGGATCGCCTGCACGAAAGCGATGCCGACGACCCCCTGAGCCACGGCCCGGATCGTCGAGGTGGACAGTCTGGCAAAGGCCTCTCCTCGTCCTCTCCCGATGATGCGCTCGAAGATCGCTCGACTACCGCGGGCCCCCGCGTCGCCGTATGCCATCAGGATGCCCGCGATGACGAAAGAAGCCAGGAACTTCAGCATCCCGACGCCGATGCTCGCCACGATGGCCAGCGCCTTCGCGGCCAACTCGCCGATCTTGGGCTGCATGCTCTGGATCAGACCAGGCAGGTCGGTGTAGGCCCGTGACCAGAAGTCGTGGATCTTCTTCCCGATGATCGGCCAGTCCCGTATGCCCTCTCTCGGTGCGGGTATTTCGAGCGTGTCGTGCCGCACGGCATAGACGAGATCATGCACGGAGCTTCCGAACGAATTCACCAGGAGCACCGTGGGAGCGACGATCAGGAGGCCGCTGACCACCACGATGATGGTCGCCGCCAGGCCCTGTTTCCCGCCGATGTGGCGAGCGAGCCAGCCATGCAACGGATAGAGCGTGACGGCCAGGACGACCGCCCAGGCCATCAGCGTCAGGAACGGCGCGAAGACGACGTAGCACAGGACGGCCAGGACACCGATCAGACCGGCACGAATCAATACGTCGAGAAGGCCGGTCGAGATCCGCTGTTCGAGTTCGTAGTCGGGCGGCGGCGGCTTGCTCATGAGCAGGGATTCTATCGCGACGGGAGGCTTCTGTCAGAGCCGCGGGGCGGCGCCGCCCATGGACACCACTTGCCGTAGGTCCTGTCGGACGATCTTCCACTCCTCCGAGGACAAGTCCACGGCAACGAGGCTTAAGCTCTAGATTTTTGGAGCTCGGTGAAGGCCTCGGCGGCGTCCGATCGCTTCGATTCAGCTTCGCTTGTCGAAGGGTTTGACATCCTCCGCGCTGCTTGTCCGGCGCGTTCGCCGAAGTATCCAATTTTCTTGTACATCGAGAGGTGGAACGATTCGTGCTTACACCCGCCGGGTTGCCGTGTTCCGGGGAGGACGCATCCGCCGATCCCAGTCGGACGTGTGTTCATGATGTGGGCGGTCGACGGCCGGGCCTGAGTTTTCAAGGGCACTCGAAGTCACAAAGGAGGCACTTCGAATGATGCCGAAACGGTTGGCCAAACTTGCAACGACGCTGGGGCTGTCAGCGCTCGCGGCTCTCGGAACGAACACGGAGCCGGCTCACGCCCTGTCACTGCTGGGCCAGGAGGTGACGGGCGAGTTTTTTCTCAACCCCGTCACCGCCACTTCGACGAACTTCTTCGACCCAGAGAACGGCAAGGTACCAGATTTCACATTTGGGAATTCGCTCAACGTTCCGGGCAATGGCACGAATATCGTGCCGATAAGCGATAACTTGATCGAATTCGGCTACCAGGGTTCGACGTCCCTCTATCAGGCCAATTTCACTGGGGCGGGGGTCTTCACGGTCACGGCCACGGCAGTGCCATTCCAGAACGGCGTGACGACGCAGTTCAGCAGCCCTGGGCTTGCCGGACTGGCGCTCACCATGGTGGGGCCCGCGGCCCCGAACAACACCTGCTCATTCGCGACCAGCTTCGCGAGTCCCACCGGGCCTGCCACTTTGGCTCCCGCCGCGACTCCCATCGGGACCATTACGTGCATCGCGACCATGGGAGGCTCGTTCACGTCGAGCTACACTTTGAGCTCCGTCTCGACAGTACCGGAACCAACTTCACTGACACTCGTCGTCCTAGGGGTCGCTGCCGTCATCGCGTGCGCCCGCAGGCGGTCTTAGCCAGTGTCCTAGGGGCTAGCGGCCGCACGAGCCGCTAGCCCCTTTCGTTGTCTCCCCCGCCGTCACGCGCGGCTCATCGCCACGACGACCCGTGCCATCTCGAGGTCGACCTCGCCCGCCGTCCAGTTCGCCGGGGCGGATCCTCGACGCAGCTCTCGGGCGAGCGTTTCCGTACAGATGTAGGCCTCGTGCTCCGCAATTGCCTCGGCGGCCTCGCCCCGAGCGTCCACCGAGATGCGGATCCGATCGTCCGCGTTGAGCCGGGCCTCCTTGCGCATCATCTGGATGTGGTGAACGAGATGGCGCGCCATGGCCTTTCGCCTAAGATGTGGCGTGACTGTGATGTCGAGGGCAACCGTCACATCCCGGTCGACGGCGGCCGCAAACCCATCGCGTCCCTCCGCCCTCAGCTTGATGTCGGCCCAGCCGAGTTTGACCTCGATCTCACCCACGGGAAGGGAGACCTGGCCGCCGGTCAGCAACGACTCGCGGACAGCCTCGCCGGGACGGGCGGCCAGTGCAGCCCGGAGGACAGGGATGGTGTTGGGCGGCAGCGTCGACGTGTCGCGGAGATCGAGCTCCGCCGAGACGACGACGCGGTCGGCGAGGCTGGCCACCAGCTCGAGACGCTCGACGTTGAGCTCCTCGAGGATCTCCGGCTCGAATGCCCGGACGCTGCGCTCCACCGACGGGGAGGCCGCGAGGAGCATCCGCCCCAGCGGTTGTCGCACCTTGAGCTTGGCCCCGTTGCGCGCAGCCAGCCCGGCCCGCAGCACACGACGGGCGTCCTCCATGTCGGCCTCGAGAGCGAGCTGCCGGAGCGCCTGGTCGGGCTCCGGGAAGCGGATGAGATGGATGCTCGGCGCGGCCTCGGGTGACACTGCGCGGACGAGGCTCTGGTAGATGCTCTCCGTCATGAAGGGCATGACCGGGGCGAGGAGCTGGCACACCCGCACCAGCACGTGATAGAGGACCTGATAGGCTGCCTCCTTCTCGCCATCGAGCGCGCCCTTCCAGAACTCGCGGCGCCGCCGCCGCACGTACCAGTTGGACAGGTCGTCGTGGACGAACAGATCGATGGCGGTGACGGCCCGGCGGATCTGATAGGTGTCGAAGGCCGCTCGCACCTCCGCGATCGTGGCCTGGAGGCGGCTGAGCAGCCACTGCTCGAGAGTTCCGGCATGCGCGGGAACGCGCTCGGGCGCCTGCAGGGAGGGCCGGTCGAGGTTCGCGTAGGTGACGAACATGGTATACACGTTCCAGAAGGTCAGGAACCGTCGCTTCACCTCGCGGGCACTCTCGAACCCGAAGCGGATCGGGTCCGTCGGTGACTGAGACATGAAGACGTGGCGGAGCACGTCGGGTCCCATCTGATCGAGGACGTCGTCGAGGTCGAGGGCGTTTCCCCAACTCTTGTGCATCTCGCGGCCGTCGGCGGCCAGCACGCGCTCGTGGGCGAGCACCGTTCGATAGGGACTCGTGCCTTCGAGTACCGTGGACATGAAAAGCAGCGCGTAGAACCACCCGCGAAGCTGCCCCACCGCTTCCACGATGAAATCTGCCGGGAACCACCGCGCCCACTCTTCCCGATCCTCTTGATAGTGGAGCGTCGAGAAGGGGACGATGCCGGCATCGAGCCAGCAGTCGCCCACCTCGGGCACTCGGGGGACGGGCTGCGCGCAGCCGGGGCAGCGAACGCGCACGTCGTCGAGCCATGGACGGTGCAGCTCGGGCACCGTATCCACCACGTGTGGATCCACGGCGAGATCGCGGAGCTCGGCGCGGGAGCCCACCACGGTGAGCCGCCCGCACCGACAGGCGTAGAAGGGCAGAGGAAGGCCCCAGTAGCGCTTGCGCGAGATGCACCAGTCCGCCATGTTGGCGAGCCAGTCGTCCATGCGGAGCTGCATATGGCCAGGCAGCCACGTGACCCTCGCGTTGGCGGCCCGGGCGAGCGGCCTGCTCTCGGCCGCGCTGATGAACCACTCATCGGCGACGCGGAAGATCAGCTCCTGCCCGCACCGCCAGCAGGTGGGATACCGATGACGGTACGAGGCTCTCGCGAAAAGCAGGCGGCTCGCATCGAGCTGCCTCACGATGGCCGTCGCCGCGGGGAGGACGCTCGTCCTCGCCAGGGGGCCGAAGCCGTCAAGATAATGGCCTTCCTCATCGACGGCGGCGATCACGGGTAGCCCCTCCCGCCGGCCGAGCTCGAAATCTTCCAGTCCGCAGCCGGGCGCGATGTGGACGAGGCCGGTGCCATCCTCGGCCGACACCGCCTCCCACGCGATCACGCGATGCTCGACGCTCCGTTGCGCCGGCAGGTCGTCAAACGGCCCCCCGTAGCGGAGTCCGACGAGCTCGGCGCCCTTGACGAGGCGTCGGGGTGGACCGAGTGTCGCGTAGCGACCCGCGAGCCCCGCCGCGATGTAGTAGTGCATGCCCGCCGTCTCACACTCTGCGTAGTCGAGCTCCGGGCGAACGGCCACCGCGACATTGGCGGGAAGCGTCCACGGCGTCGTCGTCCATACGAGCAGCCGGTGGTCCGGGCGATCGAGCAGAGGCAGCGCGACGGTGACCGACTCGTGGGTGAGCTCGGCATGGGCATCCAGCATCTCGTGCTGCGAGATCGAGGTGCCGCAGCGCGCGCACCACGGCATCGGGCGATGCCCCTGATACAGCCAGCCCCGCTCGTGGCACCGTTGGAGGAAGGCCCAGTTGTATTCGATGTTCGTATCCGACATCGTGAAGTAGGAATTGGGCCAGTCCATCCATTGACCGAGCTTCCGAGACTGTTCCGTCTGGATGGACGCGAAGCTCTCGACGCGCTCGCGACAGGCCCGAGCGAAGCGGGCAAGGCCGAACGACTCGATCTCTCGCTTCGAGTTGAAGCCCAGCGCCTTCTCGACTTCGACCTCGACCCAGAGCCCCTGGCAATCGAAACCGTTCTGGAACCGCTGCTCGTAACCGCACAAGGCCTTGTAGCGCTGGACCACATCCTTGTAGGTGCGGCCCCACGCGTGATGGACGCCCATGGGATTGTTCGCGGTGATCGGCCCGTCGAGGAAGGAGAAGCGCGGACCACCACGATTCTGGGCCACGAGGCGCGAGAAGATCTGCTCCCGCTCCCAGAATTGGGACACGGTCCGTGCAACGGCGACGAAGTCCAGTGGTCCTGGCGTCGTGAACAATGCGTGCCTCCCCCTTTGTCTGGTCTCGACCAGCCCGGGTTCCGGCGGTGACGCTTCGCCCCACGCTCGTCACGGAGAAACGAAACGGCCGCCAGGAACCCTGACGGCCGTGACATGACTGCTCTCGATGCGTTGACCGTCAGCTCACACAGTGCTCCTCGCGTATGGCTGACGGACTAATTCGATGCATGAGTGGATGCTAGCACGGCTCTCGGTCGTCCGGCAAGGAAGGCCGCGCTTGACGCGACTTGCCAGCCTCAGCCGGATCGTCGAAGCGAGTCGAGTACCGGAGACGGATCCGACGCGCGGAGCCGACCATAGCAGCGCGCGGCGTTGTCCCAGAGCAGCTTGCGCCGCACCGTCTCGGAGATTCCACGCCAGCCCAGGACCGCCTCGACCGACTTCGGGAACCAGCTTTCGGAGTGCGGAAAGTCAGTGGCGAACATCAGGGTATCCTCGCCGAGCGCCTCGATGGCGTGACGCAGCGACGTTTCGCCCTCGTAGAGCTGGATGCTCTGGAAGTACTGCGGCCCGCGGATGTACTCGCTGGGCTTCCGAGCCAGCGGCGGCAGGGCGTGGCGGGACATCTCGGCGAGCTCGTCGAGACGCGCGGCCCAGGAGGCCAGCCAGCCATGGCCGCACTCGAGCGCAGTCAGGCGCAGCCGGGGATGGCGATCCAGCACGCCCGCGCCGATCAGCGCAGCCATGTTCCGCTGGGCATTCCAGACGTGCCCGGCCGCGCGCTGCAGGAACACGTTGTCCCAGGTGTCCCAGACACCGGGCGGGTAGGGCACGGTCATCGTGAAGGAGTGGATGACCACCGTGAGATCGTGCTCTTGCGCGGCCGCCCAGATGGGCTCCCACTCCGCATCGTCGAGCGTCATGGCGGGCGGGCAGATCGGCAAGATGCCGACCGGCCAGTCCTCCTTCGCACAGCGGCGCATTTCCCCGATCGACCCCGTGGAATCGCGCGGCGAGACCAGCAGCACGCCGGTCAGGCGTCCCGGAAAGGGAGCGCAGTAATCGCTGAGGAACCGGTGGTAGGCGCGGTACATTGCCTGCTCCAGCGCTACGTCCTCCAGGGCACAAAAGGCCGGCACGCCGCCCGACGGAAGAATCATGTTGACGTCGATGCCTTCGAGATCCATGTCACGCACCCGCGCGTGCGGATCCACACTCACGCGCTCGCTCGGGAACGGGGGACCCTGCCAGCGGACATCCCAGGGCGTGCCCCCATCCTTCGCGCCCCGGGCCGCGGCGGACGGCGGCTCGACGCGCTCTCGTGAGCCCAGGCGACGATTCAACGCTGGCCGCTTGCCGATCGCGTAGCGTGACACTCCCGCCTTGGCGGGCGAGCGCCCGACCAGAGGGCCGAGCGCAGCCAGTGTCGCCCGCTCCGCCGCTGTGAGGTATTCCTCGATGGGCTCGACCGGCTCGATGATGTGCGTGTCAGCGTCGAAGATGCGATATCCCGCCCGGGCCATGGGTATCCTCCCTCAGAACCGAGTGATCACGTCTACGAGGGCCGGTCGGCCCTCGTCCTTGACGACGTGCAGGGCGCGTCGCAGGGCAGGCCCAACAGCGTCGGCGCTGTCGATCGGGCCCTCCGCCCAGATGCCGAAGCCTTGGGCAATCCGCGCGAAATCCGGCGCCGGGTCGTCGATGCGGATCCCCACGACCTTGTTCTCGACCGGCCGCGCTCGCGCTTTCGCGACGACCTCCTGGTGCGCCTCGTCGTTGCCGTACGTCCGATTGTTGAACATCACGGTCAGCAGCGGCAACCGGTGGTGGGCCGCCGTGTACAGCGCGCTCACGACGTAGAGGAGATCACCATCGGCCTGCAGGTTCACGCAGACCTTGCCGGACTCGCGATGAGCCAGGGCGACGCCCAGAGCGGCGGGCAGGCCGTAGCCGAGGCCGGCGCCGCCGCTCCCGCCAAAGGTCCGTTCCGGCCGCCAGTCCCAGAGCCGGCGGGCCCAGCCCTTGGCGGTGCCGTTGGCGAGCACCCAGTCCTCGCCCTTGATGACCTCCCATAGCTCCGCGGCGAGAACCGACGGCGCCAGCGGCCCTCCGGAGCGCTCGAGGCTCACCACGTTTCGTGCCTCGGCGCGGAGAGTGGCGTGGCGGGAGGCGATCCGGTCCGAACGCGCCGACCGGTCGGCCGCCGCGCGATCCCGCCCGAGCCGATCCTCGACCATCGCCACCAGCGTCGGCAGCACCAGGGCGGCATCGGCGGCGATGGGGAGGTCCACGGGAGCCAGCGATTGAAACGTATGGGCCCAGCTCCGGAAGGCGTAGTCGTCGAGGGAGACGGCAATGATGTGAGCGCGCTCGTTGAGCAGCCGCACCTCTCGCGTGCTCCGATCCGTCTCCCCGAGCACGGAGAAGAAGCTCGTGACGTCAAGAGCGAGCACGACGTCGGCCTCGCGGATGACTTCGTCGCGCGCCTCGGTCATGTCGAGCGGGTGATCGGCGGGAACACTCGGGCGTCCCTGCGACTCGGCAGCGATGTCGATGAGCGGCGCCCCAAGCAGCTCGGCCAGGCGACAGAGCGGTCCGGTGGCCTCGGGCCGACGGCCGAGCGATTCCACGACGATGACGGGGAAGCGCGCCTCCACGAGGAGCTTTGCCGCTTCGTCGAGCGCGCGCGGGTCAGCGTGAGGCGCGGTCGCGGGTTGGAAGCGCGCGGGGTCGGGCAGCGCCGGCGGATGGTCGAGCGCCTCCTCCTGCAGGCCGGCGTCGAGGCACAGATAGACTGGTCCCCTCGGCTCCGTGCGGGCGACGCGCCATGCGCGGAGGAACGCCTCCGGCAGCGCCGCCACGCTGGCCGGCTGATCGTCGAGCTTCACGTAGTCCCGCACCTGGGTGCCCTGCACGAGCGCGGTGTGGATCCAGTCGATCCACGGCCGCCGGTGCGCGGCGTCCATGGGGCCGGTGGCGCCGAGCACCAGAACGGGGGCTTGATCGCAGAAGGCGTTGAAGATCGCCATGCTCGCGTGCTGCAGGCCCACGATGTCGTGGACGATCGCCGCCATCGGGGCTCCGCGCGCCTTGGCGTAACCGTGGGCCAGGGCCACGGCGATCTCCTCGTGCGTGGTCAGGATGAGCTCGGGAGCGCGATTGCCACCATAGTTGACGAGTGAATCGTGCAGCCCCCGGTAGGTGGCGCCCGGGTTGAGGGCGACGTAGTCGATGCCAACGGCGCGCAGCAGGTCCACGACGAGGTCGGAGCCGTAGCCGGGTGCCCGCGGCACGAGCGGTTGTTCCCGCCTAGGGTGGGAAGACGAGAGGAGCGTCCCGATCGCCGCGCCCTTCGCGGAACAGCTCACGCGCATGCGGAAGCTCGTAGTAGATCTCGAGGAGGTTGCCGTCGGGATCCTGAAAGTAGATGCTCTTCTGGCTCACGTGATCGATGGCCCGGACGATCGGTACGCCGCTCGCCTGGAGCGTCTCGTAAGCATCCTTGAGGGCTTGCTCACTGTCGACGAGGAACGCGATGTGCCGCACGCCCACCGCGCCAGGGGTCTGGGCGGGGGCCGTCCGGGGATTCTCGACGGGAAAGAGATCGATGGTATGGCTCAATCCCTCGAGGGCCATGAAAACTCCCCCGTGCTCGGGGTCCTCCTCCACGACCTCGAAGCCGAGCAGCGTGGTGTAGAACGCTCGGGATCGCTCGACGTCGGCCACGCGCAGCGCCACATGGCCGATTCGAGTGAGCCGGATCATGCGGCGCGGTGGCGACCGGCCATGGCGAGCTCGTGCGCGTCTCGTTCCAGGCGGCGGTCGATCTGGGCGGTGACGTCGAATGACCCCTCGATCAGGCCCCAGCTCGCCATCCAGTCCCACGCCCAGCGCGCCTCGTCCTCGGGGATCGGACCCGGCTCCTTCACCTGGATGCGGCCCAGGTTGAAGTCGTCGGCCGTCAACGCATCGACCTCCGGGTGGCCGGCCCAGTCGCGGATGAAGTAGGAGACATACCTCCGCTTGTCCGCGTTGATACGGTGGACGGCCCGGGTGATCGCCCGAAGCAGTGCGCCGTACGCCGCCGGGCTCACGTCACGGGTGGCGACCCACGTCCCATGAAAAAACGTGGTTGACACCAGTCGACATCCTGCCTTCTCGGCGACGGTGATCCACGGTTCCTGGAGGACGGTCGCCGCGAAATCGCCACGTATCAATCCGGCAAAACGCTCGGCGGGACTGGTGGCGGCGGAGCACGTCGAGACGGCCTCCCGAGGCATCGCGCCCTCCAGCATCTGGAGCCCGGCGTACGCAGTGCCGTTGCCATAGTCGAGAGCGACGCGCTGATGGGCGAGCTCCTGGGGCGTGAAGATCGACGACTCGGGGGCGACGACGAGGGCCGCGCAGACGATGGTGCCGCGCCGGCCGACCTGACGCGCGCCTACTGAGCTTTCCGCCACCCGGCGGTTATTGCCGCACTCTCAGGCCTGGAACATCTGGGATTCGCCGCGCGCTTGCAGCTTTCCCTGATTGGTGACGGGCTTGGCGGGGGAGCCCTCCACGGCGGATCGCATCTCATCGGAAGGAAGGGCGGCGATCCGCAGGTCGAGGCCTTCCTCCGCGAAGAGCCCCTCGTCCCTCGCCACCAGTACGTCGAGACCCATGAAGGCCATCACGCGTTCGATCGTCAATGTCATGGTCATGGTCATGGTCATGGTCGCCCTCCGTAGCTCGAGGTCTCCCCATGGTCTCACTGTTCGCGTCGGCGAGTAGGACTGTAGCTCTCGAGCCGGTGGTCGTCAACGCCGGTACCACCGGTCGCCGAGGAGGCTCGCCTTGAGCGTCCCGCCCCGCGAGGCAGGAACCAACCACGGCGACGCTCGCCTGGCAACAGGTGGAGTGAAGGACTATCGAGATCGTTTGAGACTTCGTGCCGGGTTGTGGTCAGCGTCGGCCGGAAGTTCCCCCGACCTCAGGCCGACGGTGGCCTCGACCCAGATTCGCAAGCACAAAGTATGTGTCCACCTCTTCGTTCCGTCCTCGGCCACGAACTCATGCTGCATGGCTCCTGGTCGAATACGTCGGCGACAGACGATGCAGGCACGTGGAACGGTCGCTCTGCCAGCGAAGACGATCCTGGGCGCCGACGGGAGAGTCTGCCGGTGAAGTCGTGCGCGTACCTGATCGTAGAGATCGCTCGGGACGACGTGCAGCGAGTCATCCTCGCTCCCGCCGGAGATGCCACCCCACGGGTTGAGGAGGCGCCGGCTACTCGTGATTTGCACATGGGAGATCCCGAGGAGTCGCCGGTTGCTGACCACGAGCTTGCACGTGGAGTCGATCAGGGCCTGCGCAGCTTTCATGCAAGTGACCTCCGATGCGCCATCGACTCGACCCACCATGCCCGGTAGCAGGTGGGATGCGCATAGGCCGGTCGCCCCAGCAGACCGCCTACGACCTCGTACGCCGTTTCATTGGGCGAGACGTGTCTCCGACACACCGCGCACGAGCCATTCACCCCGCGGCCGAGCCTCGAGCGATTGTGGGGCAGGATCTCGATGGCGCCACTGACGAAGCCGCTGCGTACGAGAGAGCACACCTCGCCACGCGCACTGCGCTCCCGGGCAATCTGCCGCAGCTCGAAGGCCGCCGTTTCGGCGCGCCAGATTCTCAGGCACGCCAGGTGAGTCCAGACTCTGCCCCCATCGTCCCCGACCGAACCGTTCGCGATCTCCGACGGCGCGATCATGCGCTGACAGACGGTGCAGGGTTGCCAGGTGCCCCATCGGGCCGCGACGGATCTGGAGGCGAGCGGCAAGGCGCCGCGCTCCAGTCGATCGCGCACCGAGGCATGCGGGTCAATGTCCGCCGCGCCGGAGATCCCCCACGCTCGATTGAGGAGCCGGCGGCTGACCTCTATGCATCGATGGGTCGCCACGAGACAGCGCCGGGTTTCGGCAAGGGTGCGGGCGGTCTCGGCGATCAACGGGGTGGCCATGTCGATGTTCCCTCGAACGGGACTCTCGCGGAGAGTCTCGATGGCTTCTGTTTCGTGGATGCTAGGCGCGGGAGAGCGCCAAGTCAACAACCTTCACGCCTTTCTCCCAGTTGCCCGTCCCGCGAGCGAGAGACGTCCGGCATTTGACCGCTTCCATGGACTCTGGCAGGATCACCGCACCATGCGAGACGTCTCTGCTCGCGGCGCCATCGGCGGTTGATGCGCCCGTCTGGCAGGCTGCGCGCGCTCCTCCTCGGGGGCGACGTCGTCGTGGCGCCAGGAGTGTGGGACGGGCTGTCTGCGCGCTTGGTGGCCCGCGCCGGCTTCCCCGCCGTCTACGCCACGGGCGGGGGAATCGCGCGCAGCATGGGATATCCGGATCTGGGACTGCTGTCGCTGAGCGAGATCGCCTCCCGCGTGGCCAACATCGTGGAACACGCAGAGGTGCCGGTGATCGCTGACGCCGACACCGGGTATGGCAACGCGCTCAACACCCAGCGTGCCGTGCGCGAGTTCGAGCGCGCGGGCGTGGCCGCGCTCCATCTCGAGGACCAGACCTTCCCGAAGCGCTGCGGACACTACGACGACAAGTCCGTGGTGCCCGTGGTCGAGATGGCCCAGAAGCTTCACGCCGCCCGGGATGCCATGACCGACGCCGATCTCGTGCTGATCGCGCGCACGGACGCCCTCGCCGTCGAAGGCCTGGAGGCCGCCATCGAGCGTGGCCACGCCTACGCGGAAGCGGGAGCCGACGTCATCTTCGTCGAGGCGCCGACTAGCCTCGAGCAGATCGAGACGATCGCCCGCCGCGTGCCTCAGCCGAAGCTGATCAACATGTTCCAGGGCGGCAAGACACCGCTGGTGCCGGTGGCGCGGCTCCGAACCCTCGGCTACCAGATCGTCATCATCCCCTCGGACCTCCAGCGGGCGGCCATCCGGGCCATGGACGACGTGCTCGCGGCCATCGCGCGTGACGGCTCGAGCGCGGCCCTCGCGGATCGGATGGCGTCGTTCAGCGAGCGCGAAACCGTGGTGGACACGGCGGGCTACCTCGCGCGCGACGCGAGATACGCCGGCTGAGTCGAACTCCGGTTCCCCGCGGACCCGACGGACGCGCGGCGATCGAGGTCGGCGTCTCGCTCAGAACACCTTCATGATGGCGCCCAGCACCTGGTAGTCGAACGGCTTGACCTGCGCCACGGGTACCTCGACGGCGCCGAGGAAATACCAGTTCTGCCCCAGGTGGGTCCGGAAGCCCGGGGTGAGGCTGACCGTGTTCGTGGTGCGGATATCGTGGTTGTCGATCGTCTGGACGAGGTTCGTCGAGAGATAGAACACGAGATCGCCGACCGGCGTGAGGTCGTGGGGGGTGAAGTAGTAACCGAAGGCGAAGTTGGCGACGAAGCTGGCGCGGGCTCCCACCTCGTCGACACTCTGATGGCCGAACGGAACGAAGAAGCCGGCGCCCCCGCGAAGCACGAGCCCCTTCCACCAGTTGGTCCAGAACTCGTAGGTCGGGGTGATGGCAGAGACCCCGTTGAGATTGGAGGTGTCGCCGGTCGGCATGCGAAAGGCGACGTTGAACGACTGGGTCAGGTTCTGGGTTTCGGAGAGGATGACGCGGGGCACGAGGGTGAAGTCTCCGAAATTGGTCTCGTAGTCCTTGCCCGTCGCCCCCCGGTTGGAGACGGCGGCCGGGATGTCGACGCGAAACTCGAAGCGTCGGTTGAAGGGCAAATAGAACTGGAGGAGGCCCGAGTTCTGGTTACCGTTGTCGACGAAGTTGTGGGCGTAGCCATAGGTCGCAATGCCCAGGCGATAAAACACGCCGTCGAAGGCGTTGAGCCACCCCTGGCGAGGGGCGCCGCCTCCGCCGGGGGGCGGGCTGACCCACGCCTCGTCCCAGCCTTCCGTGAAGAAGCCGCTGAAGGACAGCGCGCGCCATCTTTGGGGTTCGGAGTACACGTCGCCGGTCAGCGACTGGACGATGGCGCCGAGCAGGCCGTCCTTTGGCGGAGGCGTCGGCTGCTGCGCCAGCGCTGGCACCTGCGGGCACAGCACGCTCGCTCCGAGGGCGAGACCGACGAGAACACGCGGGCAGGTCAGTCGCATGGC
>Ga0306920_100001231_pt1 | contig 31644 bp, 22 predicted proteins | sample flu12Cox44000170_FD_204666 | JGI IMG/M metagenome (GOLD analysis project Ga0306920, IMG submission 204666) | Lab enrichment of tropical soil microbial communities from Luquillo Experimental Forest, Puerto Rico - flux4day.12C.oxic.44.000.170 (v2)... | ecosystem: Environmental > Terrestrial >...
GTGCACTTCGCCGGTTATCTCGAGCGCGATGGCGCGCTGCTCGACTGTTACGCGGCAGCCGACGTGTTCGTGTTTGCCTCGCGCACCGAGACGCAGGGGCTGGTGCTGCTCGAGGCGATGGCACAGGGTGTGCCGGTGGTATCGACGGCCGAGCTCGGCACACGCTCGATCCTGCCCGGGAGCGGCGCGCTCATCGTGCCGGAGGAGCGCGAGGCCTTCGCTGCCGCGGTGGTGCGCGTGCTCGGCGATGCCCAACTGCGCGCCGACATGGCGCTGCGCGGCCGTGCGCACGCGCGTGCCTGGTCCTCCGCCGCGATGGCGCGGCGGCTCGCGGAGATCTACGCCGCTTTGCGCACAGCGCCACGTGTCGCACGCATCGCCGTCTGAGAAAGTACCAACTGTTTCTCAGTATTTGCGCGGGCTGAGCAGTTGAACGCCCGCGGTTCTCGGCTACACTGACCGCGGTGGCGAACCGCGGGCGTTGGGAGCCGAGCATGGGCGCAAAGCGGGCCTTGATCGTGGACGATTCCAAGTCCGCGCGCCTGTTTCTCGCCCGCGTGCTGGAGAAGTACGACATCGACGTCGACAGCGCGGAGAGCGCCGAGGCGGCCATCGAGTATCTGAGCAGTAACCGCCCGGATGTGATCTTCATGGATCACCTCATGACGGGCATGGATGGTCTGCAGGCGGTGCGCGCCATCAAGAACGACCCGCGCACGGCCACGATTCCCATCATGATGTACACCTCGCAGGAAGGGGAGGTGTATCTCGGCCAGGCGCGCGCACTCGGCGCGGTCGGCGTGTTGCCGAAGCAGATCAAGCCCACCGACGTCTCCAAAGTTCTCTACCAGCTGCACCTCGTCCCCGATCGCCGTACCAGCGAGCAGTCGAGCTTCACGGCGCTGGCCTCGCGGGCCGAAGGCACGCCGTCAGAGGCCGCGGCATACACGCCGCGGGCGCTCACCGAAACGACGCTGCGCGAGCACTTCGCGGAGCTGCGCCGCGCGCTGGTCGCAGGCGTCGACACCCAGACCGATCGCATCACCGCGGAGGTACGCGCGCTGCTCCTCGAAGCGCTGCCACCGCCGCCACTGGCACCGCCCGATCCGGCGCCGCAGCGTCCGGTGACGCCGTGGGCGTGGATACTCGCGAGCGTTGCGCTCGCCATCGCGCTCGCGAGTGGCGCGCTCGGGTGGCGCAGCGTGCAGCTTCTCGGGCGAGTCGAGGCCGAAGTCGCACAGCTGCGCACGCAGCAGGCGGTGCCGGCGCTCGCGGCGGCTGTTTCGTCGCAGCCGACAACGGGTGCGCCTGGAGATTCCGCCACGCCAGCCACGGGGCCGACCAACGAGATCAAGCCGATCGTGGTACCGGTGCCTTATGGCGCCGAGCCGCTCGGCGGGGCGCGGCTCGATATCATCCGGCAGCAACTGTACCGCCTGGCGCGGCAGAAGGTGGCTGGCGTTGCGGAGATCAGGACCTACGCCGGCCGCTTTTGTCTTTTAGGCAATGCGGTCGAAGGCTATTCCCCCGCGCCCGAGGAGACCCTGGTGTCGCGCTGCGACCTCGTCGGTAACCCCTCGGACGACGCCTTTGCCTCGCCGCGCACGCCGCTGGCGCTCGCCAACCTCATCGGGGATATCCGCAGCACCACGCGCGGCGGGCTCGACGTACAGGTGCTGGCGGGTGAGGCGGCGAACGCGCTCACGCCTTATCCACCGCCGAGTACCTACCTCAACGCCGGCGAATGGAACCGCGCCGCCCTGGCGAACAACCGGGTCGAGATTCGCGTGCATTGAAACCGACGGTTGAGTCCATGCCGACCGCCGACGATGACTTCCGGCCGGCACGCTGGCTGCGCAACTATCATCTGCAGTCGATGCTGGCGAGCACTGCCTGGCGTCGCGGCCGAGTGCTGCGGCGGTCCGCACCACTGCTCGCGGCGGCGCGTGAGGTGGTGCTCGACTGCGGCGCGGGGGTGCGCCTGCAGTGCTTCATCTCCACTCCCACGCACAGTGCGACGGCGCCGGTCGTCCTGCTGCACGGCTGGGAGGGTAGTGCCGAATCGCTCTATATGCTGTCGCTCGCCCAACAGCTGTTCGAGTGCGGCGTCGAGGTGGTGCGGCTCAACCTGCGCGATCATGGCGAAACCCACCACTTGAACCGCGAGCTGTTTCACTCCTGCCGCCTGCCCGAGGTGGTCGGTGCCGTGGCCACGTTGCAGCGGCTCCTCGGTGGGCGTCCGCTGCGGCTGCTCGGTTTCTCGCTCGGCGGCAACTTCATGCTGCGCGTCGCCGCGCAGGCGAGCGTTGCGGGCCTCGAGCTCAGGCGTGTGGTCGCGGTATCGCCGGTGCTCGACCCGGTCGCGACGCTGGCAGCGCTGCAGCGCGGCATGCCCGGCTACGAGGCCTACTTCGTGCGCAAGTGGCTGCGGAGCCTGCGCAAGAAGCAGGCCGCGTGGCCTGACACGTACGACTTCACACAGCTGGCGAGTCGGCGCGACCTGAAGCTGATGACCGCGGAGCTGGTGCGGTGCTACACCGATTTCCCGACCCTCGATCACTATCTGAACGGCTACGCCATCACCGGTGAGCGTCTCGCCGGCCTCGAGGTGCCCTCGACCATCCTCACATCGCTCGATGACCCCATCATCCCCGCGAGCGGTCTGGCACAGGTCGCGCGCCCCCCCGCACTGTCGCTGACCGTCACTCGGTACGGCGGTCATTGCGGATTCTTCGACCACCTGCGCGGGCCGACCTGGCTCGAGCGGCGCGCCGTGGCGCTGCTCGTCGAGGGTGTCGGGGGATCGCTCGCGGCTGCCGAGGAGGTCGCCTCGGAGCTGCCCTTGACAGTCACGGCGCCGAGCGCTTCTCCTCGAACTCAACCACCGGCTGACCACTCGTAACCGTCACCGCCCCATCGATGATCGCGCCCCGGGCCACTGCGATGCTGCGTGCCACGATGTCCGCGCGGATGACGGCCGTCATGCCAACCTCGAGCTTATCCTCGACAACGAGTTTGCCGGTGATCTTGCCGGCGATCACGGCCGCGCGGGTATGGATTTCACCCTCCCATTGGGCGGTGGCGGCCATGCGAAGCGCGCCGCCCACGCGCCCGTCGCCGCGTACTGCACCGCACACCACGAGCGGACCCGCTGTTTCCAGATCGCCGGTCACACGCGACCCCTCCGCGACAAAGGTCGGGGAATCGCCGATCTGATCGATCAGCCTGCGCTTCGATGTTTCGGTCATCCGCAGCTCCGTGACGGTGCGCCCGGGTCATAATGCGCGGGTCATAATACGGAGCTGGTTCCCCAAGGATGCCGACCATGGTCACATTCCAGGCAGGAAGAGTCGCCCTTCTCAGCCTCCTCGCGGGTCTGGCGACCGCCGCCTGTAGCCAGGAGCAGGAGGACTGGCGCTCGGCCGAGGGCGCGGATACTACGGAGGCCTGGCAGCGCTTCGTCGAGCAGCATCCCGACAGCGAGCTCGTCGGCCAGGCGCGCACACGCATCGCGCAACTCGAAGTACAACGCGACTTCCGCGTGGCCGATTATCAGGGAACCGTGGATGCCTACCGGGAGTTCCTCGCCCACCACCCGAGCGGTAAATGGGCCGAGCTGGCCCGCATTCGGATCGAGGCGTTCTCGTTCGGGTCGGCGCCGCGCATCGCCCCGCCGACTCCCGAGGAGGCCGCTGCCTTCAGCGCCTCCGGTGTGCGCGCCCTGCGGCTCGCGACGGCAGGGACAACGTCGTCGCAACAGGAGGAGAGCGTCGCGGCTGGCGCACAGACTGCGCCGGCCGAACCCATTCAACCCGCGGGCGTGCCCGCCGATACCGGCCAGCCCGAGACCGCCGCGGGCGCAGACAGCCGATCCGGGACCGGTCGAGCCGTCCCCGGTGAGGCGGCGCAGGCGGCGCCCGAGACGGTGGTTCAACCCGCCTCTTCCAATGAGACCAGCCGGAACACCGGTTACGGCGTTCAGCTCGGTGCATTCGGCAGCGAGGCAAGCGCCGACCGCGAATGGCATCGACTGCGCGGACGCTTTGGTGCCGAGCTCGGCAATCTCTCACCACGGATCGTGGTGGCCGAGAGCGACTCCGGCCAGTTCTACCGACTCCAGGCGCCGGCCTCCGGAGAGGCGCAGGCGCGCGCAATCTGCGACTCGCTCAAGGAGCAGGAACAGGCCTGCATACCGGTGGTACCGCGCTGAAGGCCTGCCGGCCGAGCCCGATGGCCCGCCGCGGGCCGACTATGCTGCGACGGGCTCCAAAGTGACAATCCGCGTCACCTCGCCGAGGACGCTTGTGGCGTCCTAAGTGTCTGTTTTTCAAGTTTTTATTCATTTGGCACGCGCTTTGCTCCTTTGAGATCAGTTGCGAACAATTCCCCGTGTTCGCTCCTGCGCGCCGCGATGCGACTTCCCCCGCCTCGCGGCGCTTTTTTTCGGTGATGGCACGCACCAACACCGTACCTCGCTGACCGCTTGAGGAAACAAGTCCTGTGCCCCATGTACACAGGCCGCGCGCGCGGGCTCCGCGGAAGTAAACCTGCGCCCGCAGCGGTACAGGTCCTGCAGATGTGCGCCGCGGGACGGTGCGGGCAGCCGTTAGAATCGCCATTGCCGCGTGAAGCGGCTGAGTGTTGGGCCAGGCATGGAATTTCAGGACTACTACAAGATCTTGGGCCTCGAGCGCTCCGCCAACGCGGACCAGATCAAGACTGCGTATCGGCGCCTCGCGCGTAAGTATCACCCCGATGTCAGCAAGGAACCGGACGCCGAAGCGCGCTTCAAGGAGATGCAGGAAGCGTACGAGGTGCTGCGCGACCCGGAGAAGCGCGCCGCCTACGACCAGCTCGGCAGCGAGTGGAAATCGGGTCAGCAGTTTCACCCACCTCCCGACTGGGGCAGCGGCTTCGAGTTTTCCGGGCGTCCCGCGGGTGGCGGCCGCGCCGGTCGCCGGCGGGCAGGGGCGAGCGCCGGCGGCGGCACATTCGCCGAAGAGGACTTCAGCGACTTCTTCTCGTCGCTCTTCGGTGGCGGCTCGCCCTTTGCAGGCGCGACGGGCCGCGCCGGCGGACGAGACCACCATGCGCGCGTCGACATAACACTCGAGGAGGCCTATCGCGGCACCTCGCGCACACTCGAGCTGAAGCGTCCCGAGGTGAAACCCGACGGCACGGTCGAGCTGCACTCGCACACCGTGCGCGTCACCATCCCCGCCGGGGTCACCGAAGGGCAGCTGGTCCGCCTCGCCGGCCAGGGCGAGCCCGCCACCGGTGGCGGCAGTGCCGGTGATCTCTACCTCGAGGTGCACATCCTGCCGGACCGGTCGTTCACGCTCGAAAACCGCGACGTGACGCTCACCTTCCCGGTGGCACCGTGGGAGGCCGCGCTCGGCGCGAGCGTCACGGTGCCAACGCTCGGCGGCGCCGTGGAGATGCGGATTCCGCCCGGCGCGCAGTCGGGTCAGAAGCTGCGTCTGCGCGGACGCGGCCTGCCGGGGCAACCGCCCGGGGACCAGTACGTGCAACTGAAAGTGGTACTGCCGCGCGCGGATTCCGCCGAGGCGAAGGCGATCTACGAGCAAATGCGGACGAAGCTCAACTTCGATCCGCGCGCGAGCGGGGCGAGGTGATCCATGGTACGCGTGACACAAGTGCTCGAAGCCCACGTGCTGAGCGAGGGCGACTGGATCGCCGCGAGCGAGATCTGTCAGCTGTGCCGGCTCGATCTCGACGCGGTGCTCGAGCTCGCGCAACTCGGAGTCATGTCTTCGCGCGAGCGAGTCCCCGGTGAATGGCAGGTGCCGGCGACGGCGCTGCCGCGCCTGCGTGTCGTCGGCCGGCTGATGCGCGATCTCGGTGTCAACGTGAGCGGTGCGGCGCTCGCCGTGGAGCTGCTCGAGGCGCAACGCGAGCTCGAGGTCCGCCTCCGCCGCCTCGAGCGGCTGGTGGCAGACTACTGACCGAAGCTGCTGCCGCCATCGTTCAGCCAGTCGCGCTCCGCGGCCGTGCTGCTGCGTCCCAGCACGCGATTGCGGTAGGGGAAACGTCCGAACTGCTCGATGATCGCCCGATGGTTTTCCGCAGAACGGAGCGCGCTCGCGAAGTGCTCGTGCAGCTCGGGCGCAGCCTCGGAGAGCAGCCGCCGATAGGCGGCGACGGACTCCTCCTGCACTTCGCGGCTCTCGGCATGCTGCAGCGGCATGTAGAAGAAGATTCGCTCCACCACCTCGAGCGCCGCATCCGCCGCCGACTGCATACCCGAGAGCGCGAGCGCGAGTGCCTGGGGGTCGGTCGCGAATGCCCGCGCTGTGCCGCGGTACACGTTGCGCGGGAACTGATCGAGCAGCAGGATGAGGCTCAGCCGCCGCCGCGGCCCATCCGCCCAGCTCGCAAGCTCGCCGCGGGCCGCGCGCTCGAGCAGCGCACCGAAACGCACCCGTATGTGCTGATCGCGTCGCTGGCGCAGCGGCGAGCTCTCGTCCCCGAACCAGAAGCGCATGCGCCGATTGAATCCCTCTGCGGACAGGGGGAGTCTGCCGAACCAGAAATCGCGGACGCTGCGTGCCTCATCCATCGGGCGGCGGCGGGTTCGCGTCCGAGCTGGCCTTATCGGCCTCGAACAAGCGCTCGAGCTGCTTCGCGGCGGCGAGCGAGGTGGCACGGAATTTCTCCTCGTCCTCCTTGACCGCGTACTGCGCCAGGAGCGTTTTCTGATCGTGCTCGCGGAAGCGCCGCACCAGTTCGCGCGCCCTCGCCGGCGGCTCCCCGAGCGCCGCGAGCACTGCCGCTGCCATCTCCAGGCTCGACGCGTAGGTCTCGCGAGTCACCTCGGTGACGCCGGCGTCCATGAGAGCGAAGGCATGCTGACGGTTGCGGGCGCGCGCAAAGATGCGCAGCTTCGGGAACTGCTCACGCACCAGCGTCGCGGTGCGCACCGAGGCCTCGACGTCATCGACCGCCAGCACCAGCACGCGCGCGTTCTGCGCACCTGCGGCACGCAGCAGGTCGAGCCGCGAGGGGTCCCCGTAGTAGACCTCGTTGCCGAAGCGCCGCACGAAATTGACGTTCGTCTGGCTGCTGTCGAGCGCAGTGAACGGCATTCCCTTCGCCTGCAGGACGCGCGCCACGATCTGACCGACGCGTCCGAAGCCGGCGATGATCACCGCGATGTCACGTTCCTCGATATCGTCGTAGGGAGCCTCGGGTGCGCGCGCCAGGCGCGCGGCCGCCGTCTCGTAGGCGATGAGCAGCAAAGGCGCGAGCATCATCGACAGCGTGACCGCGAGAACCAGCAGGTCGCTGGTGGCGGCATCGAGGAGCCTGCCGCGGGCGGCCAGCGTGAACAGAACGAACGCAAATTCGCCACCCGTCGGCAGCGCGAATCCCAACCTCAGCGCGGAGTCTCCCCTCATTGGCGCGAGCTTGCCGAGAGCGGTGACGGCGAGGATTTTCACCACCAGGAAGCCGGCCGTGACCGCGAGCAGCTCGAGCGGCTCGGAGCGCAGCAATCCGAGGTTTGCCGCCATGCCGACGGAGATGAAGAACAGGCCGAGCAGCAACCCCTTGAAGGGCTCGATGTCCGCCTCGAGCTCGTGACGGAACTCGCTGTCGGCGAGCAGCACGCCGGCGAAAAACGCGCCGAGCGTCGCCGACAATCCGATGCGATTGGCGAGCACTGCCGTCACGATGACGGTCAGGAGCGCAGCGGCCGTGAACACCTCGCTCACGTTCACGCGCGCCACCAGGCGCAGCGCGGGCCGCAGTATCAGCCGCCCGCCGCCGATCAGCACGACGGTGGTGACCACGGCGAGCTTTATGAGGCTCACCCACCAGGTGCCACCGCCTGCGTGTGTGGTCGCGGAGGGCTCGAGGAGCGGCAGCACCGCGAGTCCGGGCAGCACGGCGAGATCCTGGAACAGCAGGATGCCGAAGGCCGCACGTCCGTGCCGGGTCTTCAGCTCGCGCCGCTCGGCGAGCATCTGCAGCACGAGCGGCGTCGAGGAGAGCGACAGGCCGAAGCCGATGATGAGGGCGGCAACCGGCGCCTGCCCCAGCGACCAGGCGATCGCACCCAGCAGCAGCGTGCACAGCGCCACCTGTGCGGCACCGAGTCCGAAGACGATCCGCCGCATCACCCACAATCGCGTCGGCTGCAGCTCGAGGCCGATGACGAACAGCAGCAGCACAATGCCGAACTCGGCCACCTGCATGATGTGGTTGACATCGCTGATGAGATTCAGGCCCCAGGGTCCGATCACGAGCCCTGCCACCAGGTAGCCGAGGATCGAGGAGAGCCGTGCGAAGCGAACCAGCGAGACCGCGACGACGGCCGCTGCCAGCAGGATGGCAGTTTGTGTCAGGGTAATCATGGCTGCCGAACGATTCTCGCAGGAATCGGCACGGGAAGCGCGTGGCCCGTCCCTTGAGTTTGCGGCGAGCGGTCCCCATCCCACCGCGATGGCTGACAGAGAACCGTCCGCGCCGGCGAGCGCGCCCGAACCGCCGCCGGTCACCCGCGAGCCGCTCGATGCCTACTCCGCCGCCGTCGTGGGAGCGGTCGAGCAGGTCGGTGCGGCGGTAGTCAGCGTCTATGTCGGAGGTGCCGCGGAAGCCGAGCGCGCACGCGGTGGAGCGGGCTCGGGCGTCGTGGTGACACCCGATGGATACCTGCTGACCAACGAGCACGTCGTCCAGCGCGTGACCGAGGCGCGCGTCACTTTCGTCGATGGCCGCACCGTCCCGGCGGTGGTCAGCGGTCGCGATCCCGCCACCGATCTTGCGGTGTTGCGTGCCCAGGCCGGTGCGCTGCCGTACGCACGGCTCGCTCCCGAGCAACGTCTGCGCGCCGGCCAACTGGTCATCGCGGTCGGCAATCCCTTCGGCTTCGAATCGACGGTGTCGGCGGGAGTGGTGAGCGCGCTCGGACGCTCGCTGCGCAGCCGCCAGGGACGCCTGATCGAGGGCGTAGTGCAGCACACCGCGGCGCTCAACCCCGGCAACTCCGGCGGCCCGCTGGTCGATTGGCGGGGACGTGTTGCCGGCATCAACACTGCCATCATCGCAATCGCGCAGGGGATCGGCTTCGCCGTCCCGGCATCGACCGCGCAATGGGTGTTGACCGAGATCCTGACGCAGGGGCGGGTACGTCGCGCCTGGCTCGGTATCGGCGCACGCGATCGACCGCTCGATCTGCGGCTGGTGCGCGCGCTCGGGCTGAGCAACGCGCGTGCGGTAGAGGTGCTGTCGATCGAGAGCTCGGGCCCCGCTGCGGCTTCAGATCTGCGCTCGGGCGATCTGATCGTTCGGGTCAACGATGCCGATGTGGACGGGATCGACGCGCTCCACCGGCAGCTCGCGCGCGTGCCGCCGGACACCACGCTGACACTTCAAGTCGTGCGGCGCACGCAGCTGCTCACCATCGCGTTCACGGCGCGCGAGCCACCCGCCTGAGGCGGCTGATCCTCACTCGCACAGACTCTCGAGGTAACCCTGCGCCTCGGGCGAGAGTCGCTTGCGTGCCAGCGCCCGCGCCTTGGGGGCATCGACGATGTACTCGAGCGGTCCTGAAAGCAGCATCTGGCGGATGCTCGGGTGGCGAAGCGAGTCGCGCGCCATCTGGTTGAGGAGTGCGAACCCACGGCTGATGGTGCGCCCGGAGGCGCGGTTCTGCTCGATCACACGGGCGAGGTACTGCCCGAAGCGGGCGTAGAGGAAATAATCGTCATCCTCGACCTGAAAGCGCGCTTCGGCGAAGAAGTCGGGGAAATTTCGCTCCAGGTATTCGTTGAGACGTTGCAGGCGCAGCTTCGGGTCGCTGTCAGTCGACACTTTACGCTGGCTCATTTCGGTGCAAACACCTCGTTGGTGAATGTGATCAAACGGCGCGCATGTTGGGACAGTGCGACACGCGATGCAATAGCGATGCTCAACGATCCTCGCAAGGTCTGCCGCTCGCGGCGCCAGCGCTCTGCCAGTCCGTGCGCCTCAGGCGATAGAGCACGTGGCGACGCAGCGGGTGTCCATGGGGCAGCCGCGGGTGATCGAAGTCGCCGGGTGCGTCACGGCGCATGCCGAGCCGCTCCATCACGGCGCGCGAGCGCCGGTTCGCGGGCACGGTGAACGAGACCACCTCCTCGAGAGCGAGGCTCTCGAAAGCAAAGCGCAGGCACTCCCGGCCCGCCTCGGTCGCGAAGCCCTTACCCCAGCTCGCCCGCTCGAGCCGCCAGCCGATCTCGACGCAGGGAGTGAACGCGGCCTCGAACGACGGCACGTGCAAGCCCACGAAGCCGATGAAGGCGCTGCTCTCACGCCGCTCCGTCGCCCAGAACCCCCACCCCTGCTGCGCGAGCTCCGCCTCCGATCGCTGCGCGAGCGCGTCGCTTTCGGCCCGGCTGAGGCAGCGGGGCATGAACTCCATCACCCGTGGATCGGCGTTGAGGGCTGCGAAGGGCTCGCGATCGCTCCCGCACCATTGCCGCAGCCAAAGGCGCGGAGTGCTGAGGTCGGGCATGCGGTTTCCGGCTTGCAAGGGCTTCGCAGGCCGGTATTATCGGACACATAGTGATGGTGTAAGACAGTCGGTCGACGGACCACGGGGCCACGCCCGTCCGTGCGCGACTGCCCGTTCGCGGACCCCGAATCGGTCGGGGATTGCGCGGATCTCCTGAACGACTGAATTGCCGGTGTGCGCTCGAGCTGCGGGCCTTAAGTGCCGCGCGCGCTCGCGCGCGCCGTCGACACACGCAGCGAGAGACCCCCATCATGCACGCTCCATCCCGCGGGCTCCACAAAGAGACTTACGAACGCGACAGCTGCGGCTTTGGCCTCATTGCGAGTCTCGATGACGCTCCGAGTCACTGGCTGGTACGCACTGCCATCACCTCCCTCAACCGCCTCACTCACCGCGGCGCCATTGCCGCCGATGGCAAGACCGGCGATGGCTGCGGGCTGCTGCTGAAGAAGCCGGAGCGTTTTCTGCGCGCCGTCGCGCAGGAGTCCGGTATCGCGCTCACGAGGCAATTCGCCTCCGGGCTGGTGTTCCTGTCGCGTGCCCCGGCCCAGGCGGCTGCCGCGAAGGCTGCGCTCACTGCGCAGCTCGCGCGGCAGGGACTCGCAGCGGCCGGCTGGCGTACGGTGCCTGCCATCGCGGACGCCTGCGGCCCGGAGGCCCTGAAGTCGTTGCCGCTCATCGAGCAGCTGTTCGTCAACTGCGCCGCGGACTGCGACGAGGCGGAGCTCAATCGGCGCCTGTTCGTGGCGCGCCGCCTCGCCGAGAAGGCCTGCGCCGACGATGCGGCGTTCTACCTGCCGAGCCTCTCCGCCAGCACCTTCGTCTACAAGGGCATGGTGATGCCGCAGCATCTGGTGGAGTTCTACCCGGACCTCGATGACCCGCGCCTCGAGAGCTCGGTGGCGGTGTTCCACCAGCGCTTCTCCACCAACACCCTGCCGCAGTGGCGGCTCGCTCACCCCTACCGCTATCTCGCTCACAACGGCGAGATCAACACCATCCAGGGCAACCGTAACTGGGCAACCGCGCGCGGGCCGTTGCTGCGCTCACCGCTCCTGCCCGAGCTGCAGGAGGTGCAGCCGCTCGTCTCGCTCACCGGATCCGATTCGCAGAGCCTCGACGATATGTTCGAGGTACTGCTGATGGGCGGACTCGACCCATTGCACGCCATGCGCTTGCTCATGCCACCTGCCTGGCACGGACTCGACGCCATCGATCCGGAGCTGCGAGCGTTCTACGAGTACTACTCGGTACACATGGAGCCGTGGGACGGACCGGCGGGGGTCGTGCTTACCGACGGCCGCTATGCGTTGTGCACGCTCGATCGCAACGGGCTGCGCCCGGCGCGCTTCGCTCTCACGACCAACCGCTGCCTGACGATCGCCTCCGAGAGCGGTGTATGGGACTACCGGCCCGAGGAGGTCGTGAAACAGGGCAAGCTCGGCCCCGGCGACATGATCGCCCTCGATCTCAGGACCGGTGTGCTGCTGTCCTCCCAGGACATCGACCAGCTGCTGAAAACGCGTCATCCCTACAAGGCGTGGCTGAAGAAGGGTGTGCGCTACCTGGAAAGCGATCTCGTGGACCCGCGTCTTGCGGCCGAGCCGATGGACCGCGCGACGCTCGCGCTCTACCAGAAGATGTTCAACGTCACGCAGGAGGAGCGCGAGGACATCATCCGCGTGCTCGCGCAGGACGAGAACGAAGCCGTGGGCTCCATGGGCGATGACACGCCGCTGCCGGTGCTGTCGCGCAAAGTGCGCTCTCTCTACGACTACTTCCGCCAGCAGTTCGCCCAGGTCACCAACCCCGCGATCGATCCGTTGCGCGAGTCGCTCGTGATGTCGCTGCAGACTCAGATCGGCCCCGAGTGCAACATTTTCCTGCCGGCACCGGAGCACGCCCGCCAGGTGGTGCTCGGCTCGCCGATCCTGTCGCAGCGCAAGCTGCGACAGATCCTCGCGATCGATGAGGTGACGCACGAGTTTCTCGACCTGCAGTACGAGCCCGCCGAGGGGCTGAAGGCGGCGATCGAGCGGCTGTGCGCGCAGGCCGAATGCGCGGTGCGCGAGGGCAAACTCGTGCTGCTGCTGTCGGATCGTTATCTGGTGAAGGGGCGCATTCCGGCTCACGCGCTGCTGGTCACGGGTGCCGTGCACCAGCATCTGGTGAAGGCCGGCCTGCGCTGCAAGTGCAACCTGCTCGTCGAGACCGGCACCGCGCGCGAGCCGCATCACTTCGCCTGCCTCATCGGCTACGGGGCGACCGCCGTCTATCCCTACATGGCGTACCAGGTGCTGTTCGAGATGATGCGCAAGGGACGCGTGAAGCTCGACTTCGCTGCGCGGCTCGAGCTCGGCCGCAGCTACCGCGCGGGGCTGCGCAAGGGCCTGTTCAAGATCATGTCGAAGATGGGCATCTCCACCATCGCGAGCTATCGCAGCTCACAGCTGTTCGAGATCGTCGGTCTCGCGGAGGAAGTCGTGCAGCTGTGCTTCACCGGTACCGAGAGCCGCGTGCAGGGCGCTGACTTTGGCGATCTCGAGGCGGACGCACTCGAGCTTGCAACGCTCGCCTGGGATCCGCGCGAGGCGATCGGCCAGGGGGGGCTGCTCAAGTACGTGCACGGCGGCGAATACCACATGTACAACCCCGACGTGATCGCGGCGCTCCAGGCCGCGGTGGTCTCGGGGGACGCCACGCACTACCGCGAGTTCGCGCAGCTGGTGAATAGCCGCCCACCCTCAACCTTCCGTGACCTGCTCGCTCTCAAGCCGCAGGGTCCCGCGCGGCCGCTCAGCGAGGTCGAGTCTGCCGAGGCGGTGCTCGCGCGTTTCGACAGCGCCGGCATGTCTCTCGGGGCGCTCTCGCCCGAAGCGCACGAGGCGCTCGCGATCGCGATGAACCGCCTGGGCGCACGCTCCAACTCGGGCGAAGGGGGCGAGGACGCTGCGCGCTATGGCACCGAGAGGAACTCGAAGATCAAGCAGGTGGCGTCGGGTCGCTTCGGCGTGACCGCCGAGTACCTGATCAACGCCGAAGTGCTGCAGATCAAGATTGCCCAGGGGGCCAAGCCCGGAGAAGGCGGCCAGCTGCCGGGGCACAAGGTCAACGACATGATCGCGTCGCTGCGCTTCGCGCGGCCGGGCGTGGGGCTGATCTCGCCGCCGCCTCATCATGACATCTACTCGATCGAGGATCTCGCCCAGCTGATCTTCGATCTGAAGCAGGTGAACCCGCAGGCACTCGTGTCGGTGAAGCTGGTGGCGGAACCGGGTGTCGGCACCGTCGCCGCCGGCGTCACCAAGGCTTATGCGGACCTCATTACCATCTCCGGCTACGACGGTGGCACGGGCGCCTCGCCACTCTCATCGATCAAGTATGCCGGCACCCCCTGGGAGCTCGGCCTCGCCGAGACGCATCAGACGCTGCGCCTCAATGACCTGCGTCACCGCGTGCGCCTGCAGGCCGACGGCGGCCTCAAGACCGGTCTCGATGTGGTGAAGGCGGCGATCCTGGGCGCGGAGAGCTTCGGTTTCGGCACTGCGCCGATGGTGGCTCTCGGCTGCAAGTATCTGCGCATCTGCCATCTCAACAACTGCGCCACCGGAGTCGCGACACAGCACCAGGTGCTGCGCGCGAAGTACTTCGTCGGGCTGCCGGAAATGGTGGTCAACTACTTCCGCTTCGTGGCCGAGGAAGTGCGCGGGATCCTCGCCGCGCTCGGGGTACGGAGCCTCGACGACATCATCGGCCGTACCGAGTACCTCGCGGTCGTGCCGGGAACGACGCCGAGACAGCGCAAGCTCGATCTGACGCCGATCCTCTCGGACGCAGGCGCGAAGCGCGATGCGCCACGGTTCTGCAGCACCGCAAGCAATGCGCCGTTCGACAAGGGTGAGCTCGCCGAACGCATGGTGCGCGACCTGCTACCGGCAATCGCCGACCGCAGCGGCGGCGAATGGCGCTATCAGCTCTACAACTACCACCGCTCGATCGGCGCGCGGGTCTCGGGGGAGATCGCGCGGCGCTGGGGCAACTACGGCATGGAAGACGCCCCCATCGTAGTCCGCTGCAGCGGCCACGCCGGGCAGAGCTTTGGCGTGTGGAATGCAGGCGGCTTGCACCTCTACCTCGAGGGCGATGCCAACGACTATGTAGGCAAGGGCATGGCGGCGGGCAGGATCGTGCTGCGCCATCCCGCGAGCGCACGCTTTGCGGCGCGCGACACCATCATCATGGGCAACACCTGCCTGTACGGGGCTACGGGCGGGGAGTTGTATGCCGCTGGTGTTACCGGCGAGCGTTTCGCGGTGCGCAACTCGGGCGCGCTGGCGGTGATCGAGGGCGCAGGCGATCACTGCTGCGAGTACATGACGGGCGGGGCGGTGTGCGTGCTCGGCCGCACCGGCGTCAACTTCGGCGCTGGTTTCACCGGCGGCTTTGCCTACGTGCTCGACCTCGAGCGCAACTTCGTCGACCGCTACAACCACGAGCTCATCGACATCAGCCGCATACATCCGGAGGCCATGCAGTCGCACGTGCAACACCTCGAGTCGCTGCTCGAGCGCCACGTTGCCGCAACCGGCAGCGCCTGGGCCGAGGAGATCGCCGGCGACCTGCGCACCTTCCTGCCGAAGTTCTGGGTGGTGAAGCCGAAGGCCGCCTCCGTCGATTCGCTCATCGAGAACCTGCGGCGCGCCGCCTGAGGCCTCGAGACCGTGGCCGACAAGAACCTGCAGTTCCTCGACATCCCGCGCAGCGATCCCGCCAAGGCGGCGGTCGAAGCGCGCGTCGGCAATTTCCGCGAGATCTACGCGAGCTTCGATGCCGCCGCCGCCGCGCAGCAGGCCGGCCGCTGTCTCGCCTGTGGCAATCCCTTCTGCGAATGGAAGTGTCCGGTCCACAACTACATCCCCAACTGGCTCAAGCTCATCGAGGAGGGGAGCCTGTTCGAGGCGGCGGAGCTGTCGCACAAGACGAATTCGCTTCCCGAGGTCTGCGGACGGATCTGCCCGCAGGACCGGCTGTGCGAGGGCGCCTGCACGCTGAACGACGGTCTCGGCGCGGTCACGATCGGTGCGATCGAGAAATACATCACCGATGAGGCGCTGAAGCAGGGGTGGAAGCCCGACATGTCGCACGTGCAGGCGACGGATAAGCGCGTCGCAGTGATCGGCGCGGGTCCCGCGGGGCTCGCGTGCGCGGATGTGTTGGTGCGCAATGGCGTGCGGCCGGTCGTGTTCGACCGTCACGCACGCATCGGCGGCTTGCTCACCTTCGGCATCCCGCCCTTCAAGCTGGAGAAGGAGGTGGTGGAGACGCGCCGCGGGCTGATGGAAGGCATGGGGGTCGAATTTCGCCTCGGCTGTGAGATCGGGCCCGACCTCGCCTTCGGTCGGCTGCTCAGTGACTACGACGCGGTGTTTCTCGGCATGGGCACCTACACCTCGGTCAGGGGCGGGTTTCCCGGGGAGGAGCTGCCCGGGGTGTACGAGGCCCTGCCTTACCTCATTTCCAACATCAAGTTCGAGCTCGGCTTCGAGGGTGCCGCGCATGAGCTCATCAGCATGGCGGGAAAGCGTGTGCTCGTGTTAGGCGGCGGCGATACGGCAATGGACTGCAACCGCACCGCCATCCGTCAGGGAGCGCAGAGCGTCACCTGCACTTACCGGCGCGATGAGGACAACATGCCGGGCTCCCGGCGCGACTACAGGAACAGTCGCGAGGAAGGCGTCGAGTTTCTCTTCAACCGCCAGCCGATCGAGATCGTGGGCGCGGACCGCGTCGAAGGGGTGAAGCTCGTGGAGACCACCCTCGGCGCGCCCGATGCGCGCGGGCGGCGCGTGCCGCAGCCGCTGACAGGGTCCGAGCAGATCGTGCCGGCCGATGCGGTGATCATCGCCTTCGGCTTTCTGCCGAGCCCGCCACGTTGGTTTGCCGAGCACGGGATCCGCCTCCACGACGGCGGTCGCGTGCGGGTGTCAGCCGGGGCGAAGAATGCCTTTCAGACCACGAACCCGAAGGTGTTCGCGGGCGGTGACATGGTGCGCGGCTCGGACCTGGTGGTGACCGCGGTGTTCGAGGGGCGTGAGGCGGCGCGGGGGATTCTCAATTTCCTCGGTGTCGGCTGACGCGCCTGACGCGACTCGATCACAACAGGCACGTGTCGTGCGATAAAGAAAAGCCCCGCACGGGCGGGGCCTTTAAGTTTGGTCGCGTCGTCGAGTGACCCGGTAGTTCGCTGTCAGCTCCGGCCGGGCGCGCATTGCACTCAAAGTGAGCGCTATCGTTCCGGCAAGTCGCGTCATCACGAGCATCTATCTTGTTCCGGCTGAACGCTTGGAGCTGTGAGCTCCGGCTTCTATCGCGAGGCCCGCGTGTTCATCCACGCGTCGTGTCGTTCCTGACAACCCACAGCAAGTTAGTGGCTGCCGTACCCGTGCCCGCGTCGATCCCCGAGCTTTCTGTTGTAAGTTCCCTCCTACTGGAGCGGCTTGTACGCATCAACGCCCGGAGGCGCGGGTGAGTTCATGCCCAGAATTTCTTTTAGAGACAGTGCCTTCCCGAAGCAATTGTACCGATTCTGTGCCGAATTTCCATGTCGCGATTTGTCTACAAATAAGTCACATGACTTTGGCGTAGGCGCCACAGTGAGGCCGCGACCCTGGCGCGGATGAGGGGAAGGCCGGGAACGCTCAACGGGGCAGGCGGACGGTGACGCGCACTCCGCCTTCACCCGGCAGGCTCCTGGCCGCGGCCTCACCCCCGTGAAACTCGGCAATGAGGCGCACGATGTACAGCCCCAGGCCGAAGTGCGGCCGGCTGTCCCCGTCGGGGCGGGATTGCCACAGCGATTCGAAGAGGCGGCCCTGCAGATGGCTGGGGAGCGGCGGACCGGGATTCTCCACCTCGATCACGGCTGCCGCCGGCTCGAGGCGCAGCCGTACGGTGATCGTCGCACCCGGGGGACTGAAGTCGACGGCGTTGTCGATGAGCTTGTCCAGCATCTGCACAATGAGGTCCGGCGCCCCATGTAACATAATCGGACCGGGCGCCATCTCACCGGCGAAGACACGGGCCGGAAAGGCGCTGGGGTACGCGGCGACCGCCGAGTCGAGCACCGGCACCAGGTCGAAATCGACGCGCTCGGCGCTGCCGATCGCCTCCTCCACGCGGCTCGCGGCCCCCATGGCGAGCAGGATCGCGTTCAGCCGCTCACTCCCCTGGCGTGCGCGCGCCAGGTAAGTGCGCGCCGCTACACCTTCGGGCTCGGCCTCCAGGTTCTCGAGCGACGAGCGCACGATGGTGAGCGGCGTGCGGATCTCGTGGGCGAGTTTGCCCGCGAGCGTGCGCAGGTAGCTGGTGTATTCGTTCAGTCGCGCGAGCAGCGTCGAGAAACTGCGGGCGACGTCGCCCAGCTCATCGCGCGCCGTCATCTCGGGGAAGGTCGTGACCAGACCTGACTGCGTGAGCGCCGATTCGCTCGCGCGGCGCAGTCGCGCCAGGCGCAGTGCGAGCCAGGCGGCGAACGCGAACATCAGGATCACTGCGGCGACGCTCGTGCCGAGGGTGAAATTCAGCATGTGTGTGAGTGCGCGATCGCGCAGCCGCAACCACAGATCGGCGGTCTGCGTCACCTCCAGGCCGCCGATCGCTTCGCGGTGGTCACGGTCGTAGATCGCAGCCTGCGCCGCGATGTAGCGTTTCTCACCCGGGCGATCGACGAAGCGGCGATAGAGCCGCGCGAGCAGCGGCGAGGTGCCGGTGCCGAGTGAGCGCGCCTCGGCGAGCGCATCGGCGCGTGCCAGAACCTGGCCATCGGGCGCAGCGACGGCGATCTTCAGTCCCGGCTGCATGAACTGTGTCAGATAGGAGCCGAGTTCCGGGGCAGCTACGACCAGGCGGCCGAGCGTGTGCAGGTCATTGCTGCGAAGCGAACCGTAGCTGACGGGCGTCGCGCCGCGCGTATCGCGATCATCAACCAAAACTCCGAAGTGATCGCCGAGCATCGCCAGCGGCAGGCGTACCTCGACGCGGTAACCGTCCTTGGTCGGTTGCCAGGCGGCGCGAATACGCGGCTCGATGAGCGCACGCTGCTCACCGTATTCGCCGGACTCGATGCGGCGCGCGGTGAGGGCTCCAGGCCCGGTCGCCGCGAGGAACACCTGGTGCTCCTCGCCCTGGCGGTCCTCGTAGCCGATCCAGACGCGGTCGCCGAAGGTGGCAGAGTCCAGCCAGTTGCTGCCCGCGGCATCGTACACCGGGTGCTCATCGTGCACCTCGAGCAGCACGTACAACATGCGCTCGTAGACTCCGCTCAGGACGCCGAAGCGGTGCTGAGGATCGCGACTGAAATGCTTCCACGCCGCCGGCTCGTGCGGCCAGTCATCGGAGTAGCCGTCGATGAGCGGTGCGGCGCTCAGCGCGAGGGGCTGCAGGTCGAACGGTCCCGGTGCGGGCCAGCCGGGCGACGCCGTCGTCGCCTCCTGGGCTGCCGTCTGGGTTGCCGCCTGGGTCGCCGCCGCCCCGGCCGGCCCCGGCTGAGAGGGCGCATCGGGCGAGCTGTCGGCAGGGGGCAGCGGCTCGCGATACAGGAGATCGATGCGGCCCTGGAGCGAAGCGGCGATCGTCTGCGCCACCGCCTGGAGTGAGGTCTGCTCGCCCTCGCGCAGCGCCGACTCCATCTCGCGCGCGTAGCGACAGCCGGCCCAGGGCAGCACGAGCGTCGCGAGGCCGAGAGCCAGGAGCTTGAGGCGCAGCGACATAGCGCGAGAGATCTATTCGACCCAGCGGTAGCCCATGCCGTAGACGGTCTGTACGCAGTCGAACTTCGGGTCGATGCTCTGGAACTTGCGCCGGATGCGTTTCACGTGGCTGGTGATGGTGTTGTCATCGAGCACCACGTTCGCGGCATCCATGAGCTGCTGGCGATTGCGAACGTGCCCCGGATGGCGCGCGAGCGCATGCACGATCCAGAACTCGGTGAGCGACAGCAGCACCACCTTGCCGTCCCATTGCGCCTGCATGCGCTCGGAGTCGAGCGTGAGCGCACCGCGTTGCAGAGTCTCGCTCGCCGTGCCGGGCTGGCGCAGCGCGTCCACGCGGCGGAACAACGCATTCACGCGGGCGGTGAGGTGCGCGAGGCTCAGATCCTTGGTCAGAAAATCGTCCGCTCCGAGCCGCAGTCCCGATACCGCGTCGAGCTCGCTGTCGCGCGCGGTGAGGAAGATGATCGGCAGCTCAGCCGACAGGGCGCGCAGTTGCCGGCACAACTCGAATCCGCCTTCCGGCTCGTCGGCGAGCGAGATGTCGATGACCGCGAGGTCGGGGAGCCGCGCAGCGAAGGCCCCCATGGCCTGGGCACGGTCGGCGTAGCAGCGCACCGTGTAGCCCTCACGCGTGAAGGCGGCGGCGTAGTTGTCGCGGATGGCCGCTTCATCCTCGACGATGGCGATGAGGCGTTTCATGCACAGACAAGGCTACAGGCTGCGCGCGTGCTGTGAAAGCACTGCGCAGCTGCCACTTTGCGTCACAATTGGTCGCCGCCGCCGCACTTTTGTGCCCGCCCCAGGACCGGCCGCGGGCGTGGAATACTCGCGTGACTCCCCTGTGGCACGAAAAAATCTGCTCGACGCAATCAGCGCTGCACGCGCCACTCGCGCGCCGCCGCGAGCGGCTGAGGAACTGGCTCGCGTTGCTTGCGCTCCTGGCGATCGGCATCGTCTGAAGGCCGCTCGTTGAGCTTCGCCCGAGAGCCGTGCTAGGTTGTTTGTCGGCCCGGCGGCGCGGGAGCGTCGCCGGGGCGCGCACGAAACAACAATCAAACCGCGGCAACCTCAAGTACGGCTGCGGCGCCACCGACATCGGGGAGGGATTGATGTTCACTCAACTGCTCGACCCGCTGAACAACCTGACGCTCACCTGCCTGGTGGCGCTGATCCCCGTGGTGTTACTGCTCGTGCTGCTCGCCGTGTTTCGCTGGCCCGCATGGCTCGCGGTTCTGGTCGGCTCGATCGTGACCTTCCTGCTCGCCGCCTGGGTGTGGAAGATGCCGTTCGACCACGGCTGGCGCGCCTATTGGTACGGCGCAGCCACCGGCGTGTGGAACGTCAACTGGATCACATTCTGGGGCATGGTGCTGTTCAACACCCTCGGCGTGACCGGGATGTTCGAGAGCTTTCGCCGCTGGCTGATCGCACAGGGAACCATGGACGTGCGCGTGCAGACCATGCTGTTCGCCTGGGCCTTCGGGGCGCTGCTCGAGGGGCTGGTCGGCTTCGGCTATCCGTGGGCCGTGGTCGCGCCGATCCTCATCTCGCTGGGTATCTCCGACCTCAACGCCATCCGTGTGGCGGCCATTGCCAACAACGCGCCGGTCTCCTACGGCGCGCTCGGCGCGCCGGTCATCGCGCTCGCCGCTGTCACCAACTATCCGCTGCTCGCGCTGTCGGGCTCGGTCGGGACCATCGTGGCGATACTTGCACTGCTGCCGCCGTGGGTGCTGTTGTATCTGGTCTCGGGCAAGGAAGGCATGAAGGGCGGCTGGCCACTCGCGATTGTCGGCTCGCTCGGCTACATACTCGGACAGTACCCGGTCGCGGTATATCTCGGGCCGTATCTGCCGGACGTTACCGGCTCGATCGTGTGCTTCATCTGTCTGCTGCTGCTGCTGCGGGTGTGGCGCCCCAGGACCGTCCTCGGCTACGGCGGGGCGCCGGTCGATGCCGCGCTCGCCCGGCAAACCCAGGCGCACGGACTGCAGCCCGGCGAGGTGGTACAGGCGTGGTTGCCGTTCGTCGTGCTGCTCGTCGTGGTAGCGGCCTGGACGGGACCGTGGTCACCGCTGCCGAAGGTCAGCTGGTTCAAGATTCAGGAGGTCGCCTGTTCCTCGCTCGCCGCTGAGTGTCCGGCGAAGGGCAACGTGACGGCGGTGTTCAACTTCGCTCCCTTCGTCGGCGGCACCGCCATCCTCGCCTCGTGGATCATCGTGGCGCTGTTGCTCTTGAGCATGGGCAAACTGAAGGGCGCGCAGCTGGGTGAGATCTTCGGGCGCACCTGGCATCAGATGTGGGGCGCGATGCTCGTCGGCGTGTTCATCTTCGGCCTTGCCTATGTCTTCAACTACTCCGGAATGGCCGCCTCGCTCGCCAAGGGCTTCTCCAGCATGGGCACCGCCTTTATCGTCGTCGCACCGATCCTGGGCTTCATCGGCGTGGCGCTGTCGGGGTCGAACACCTCGACCAACGCCATGTTCGGCAAGTTCCAGGCGCTGGTCGGCACGCAGCTCGGCTTGCCGCCGCTGCTGCTGCCCTCGCTCAACTCCATCGGCGCAGAGATCGGTAAGCCCGTCGCGCCGCAGACCGCGAGCGTCGGCGTCTCGACGAGCAAGTTCGTGCGCAAGGAGGGAGACGTCATCCGCCACAACATGGGCTGGACGTTCATCCTGCTCGCCTACCTGATCGTCATCGCGGTGCTGCTCTACTTCGCGCACCCGCGTGCGATGGAGCTGAGATAGCGAGTGTCAGAAGGCGTTGATGCCGGTCAGCTCGCGACCGAGCGTGAGCTGATGGATCGTCTCGGTGCCTTCATAGGTGATGACGCTCTCGAGGTTCAGCATGTGCCGGATCGGCGCGAACTCGGCACTGATGCCGGCGCCGCCCAGCATGTCGCGGCAGTCGCGGGCGATATCGAGCGCCATGCGGCAATTGTTCCACTTGGCGAGCGAGACCTGGACCGGCTGCATCGTGCCGCCGTCCTTCAGTCGCCCGAGCTGCAGTGCCAGCAGCTGTGCGGCGGTGATGCGCCGCGCCATATCGGCGAGTCGCAGCTGGATGGTCTGGTTGGCGGCCAGGGCGCGGCCGAACAGCTTGCGTGTCGCGGTGTACTCGAGCAGCTGCTTGAAGCAAGCCTGCGCGGCGCCGATCACACCCCAGCAGATCCCGTAGCGCGCCTGGGTGAGACACGACAGCGGTCCCTTCAGACCCACGACGCCCGGGAGCACGCGGCTCTCGGGAACGACCACGTTGTCGAAGAACAGGCCCGCCGTCACCGAGGCACGGAGCGAGAACTTGTGTTGGATCTCGGCAGCCGAGAAACCGGGCGTCCCCTTGTCGACGAGGAATCCGCGAATGCCGTCGGGGCCCATGGCCCACACCACCGCGATATCGGCGATGGAGCCGTTGGTGATCCACATCTTCGAGCCGTTCAGCACCCAGTCGCCGCCACGCCGCTTGGCATGGGTCTTCATGTCGGCGGGATCGGAGCCACCGTGCGGCTCGGTGAGCCCGAAGCAGCCGATGAGCTCCCCACGCGCCATGCGTGGCAGGTAATGCCGCTTCTGCTCCTCCGAGCCGTAGGCCCAGATCGGGTACATGCACAGCGATGACTGCACCGACACGAAGCTGCGGATGCCGGAGTCACCGCGCTCGAGCTCCTGGCAGATCAGTCCGTAGCTGACGGCGTTGAGTCCCGCACAGTCGTAGCCCTGGATCGAGGATCCGAGCAGCCCCTGCGCGGCGAGCTGCGGGATCAGCTCCTTCGGGAAGCGGTGCTCCTCGAAACAGCGCTGGATGATCGGCAGCACTTCGGCATCGACGAGCCGCGCGACCGACTCCTGCACCAGACGTTCCTCCTCGCTGAGCGAGGCGCGCAGCCCGTAGAGATCGAGCGGGTCGAGCACGCTGCCGGCCGCTTTCCCGGCGGCCTCGGGCGTGGAAGCGGCGGCTTTGGCCACGGACGTCTCTCCTGCAGGAAAAAAGGGGTACCCCGTCGGGGGGCGCGCATGATAACGGGATTCCGGGGTGGGCGACATCCGCACCCCCGAGGCCGGGATGAAGTGGATTCGCCGGCCTCCTTCGGGCACCCTTTTGGGCATGAAGATCCCAGAGATCATTCTCGTCGAGACCGTTCATCAGCCCGGCAGTCTTGCCAAGGTGCTGCAGGTGATCGCCGAGGCGGGTCTGGCCATCGAGGGGCTCAGCGCGTTACGACGGCAGCAGGGTCGTACGCTCTGGGAGATCACCCTCGAGATGGACGAGGAGGCCGACCGCTCGCTTTATGAGCGCATCGGCCAGCTGCCTATCGCGCGTTTCGTCGGCAAGTCCGACCGTGTCTTCAACCGCCATCGCGGCGGCAAGATCCGCACGGTGGCGACGCTGCCGATCAACACGCGTGAGGTGCTGCGCGATGTGTACACACCCGGAGTCGCGCGGGTGTGCCTGGCCATCGAGAAGGATCCGCAGGCTGCCTATGAATACACCGCACTCGGCGGCACCGTCGCCGTGGTCACCAATGGCACCGCGGTGCTCGGCCTCGGCAACATCGGCCCGCTCGCCGGGCTGCCGGTCATGGAGGGCAAGGCGGCGCTGTTTGCGGACCTGGTCGGCATCAACGGTGTGCCGATTCTCATCAACGAGACGCAGCCCGCGCGGGTGGTCGACATCGTCAGCGGCATCGCGACTTCCTTCGGCGCCATCCAGCTCGAGGACTTCGCGGCACCCGAGTGCTTCGCAATCGAGGACGAGCTCCGTGCGCGACTCAGCAAGCCCGTGCTGCACGATGATCAGCACGGGACCGCGGTCGTGACGCTCGCGGCGCTTCTCAACGCGACGCAACGCTCGGGCGTCGATCTGTGCGCGAGCATCATCGGACAGATCGGTCTCGGTGCGGCCGGTAGCGGCATCGTACGTCTGCTGCAGGCCTACGGCGTGCGCCACGTGCTCGGAACCGATAAGAACCCGGCCGCCGTGGCGCGCCTCGCGTCCATGGGCGGGGAGGGGGTGACACTCACGCAACTCATGGAGCGCGCGGATATCGTCATTGCCTGCACCGGGGTCAAAGGCCTCATTCGCCCGGAATGGGTGCGCCAGGGCCAGGTCATTCTCGCGCTCTCGAACCCGGATTCGGAGATCGAGCCGCTGGTCGCCCGTGCGCAGGGCGCGGCGTTCGCTGCCGATGGCAAGGGCATCAATAACGTGCTGGCCTTTCCGGGCCTGTTCAAGGGTGTACTCGAAGCGCGTGCAAGTCGCTTTACGGACGCGATGCTCATGGCGGCAGCGCATGCCATCGCGAGCCTTGCCCGCGGCGATGAGCTGGTTCCCGATCCGCTCGATCGTGAGCTGCACGCGAAGGTGACGGCGGCGGTGCGCGCCGCGGCAGCACAGTGATCAATACAGCTCTTACCACACGAGCTGGACACGCAGGAGCGCGCCGGCGTGCACCGGCTGCAGGGCGAGCGACACGCGCGAGGTCTCCGGTAGTCCCATGAACGCATCGTTGAAGAATGCGCCGTTGAAGTCGCCGATCGCCATCCCGACCAGTACGTCGGAGGGGTAGTGAAACCCCGCCTCGACTCGCGCCCAGCCCGTGGAGAGCGTGAGACCCGTGAGGCTGGCGTCGACCACTTCGCGCTCCGTCTCGCTCACGTCGATCCATTGCATGTTGCGTCGGGCGAGCTCGGTGAGCACTGCCGAGCGGGAAGCGTGCGATGACGGCATGCTCTGGTCGTCCTGGCCGTTGGGACGTTCGCGTGCGCTGGCATGTTTCAGCAGCGCGCTCTCCTCGTCCGTGACCACGATGGCAGCTGCGCCGACCGCGAGGCCCCGTGCCTTGTCGAGCAGCCATGGTCCCGGCTCTTCACCGCCGGGGGTTGCCGCTACCGTCGCAAAATAAGCGTATGCCGAAGCGCTGCGCAAACGGTCGCTCCACTCGGTCGCGTTCTGCTGCGATCCGAAGACCGGCGTCTCACGCCGCGCCCAGCTCGATACCCGGTGATCCCAGTTGTCGATCTGCAGCACGGCCGCGCCGGCGAGCGGCAACCAGAAGCTCGGAGCCTCGACCGCCTCGAGCGCAGCGCGGCCAACTCTCTGCCATCCAGGCAGCACCGTCGCGTCCTGTCCCCAGTTGCGGCCGTCGGGCAGCGTCGCGCAGGCTGCGAGCACGAGCAGTCCGCAGAGGCTGGCGAGCCTCAGAAGGACGGGCCCGATAGTCACAGACATTTGCCGCACGCTTCCGCGGATAGCGAACTATCCGCCGGAACGACGCAAAGCGGGAGACCGTGCGGCCTGCGCAGGCCGTGGCTCAGCTACGAAACCTGCGCTTCGAGCACCACGACGCTGCGGGCTGCGACGCTGAGCCTGAGTGCGGACACACGGGCCTGGCGAGACGGCTCGATGATGTCGTCGGGTGACGCGCCGGCGGTGCTGACCGTCAGGCGCCAGGTTCGTCCCGGAATCACCGGCAACTCGGCGTCCACCTTCTGGCCCGACATGTTGAGGATCGCATGGACGTCCGCTTCGTCGCGCTCGATGCCGGCAACGGTGAAGGCCAGCACCTGCGTGCCGGCATCTTTCCAGGGAGGTTGATTCAGCCGCACGCCGTGCCAGGCGATGTCGGGTATCCCACGTCCGCGGACGGTTTTGCCGGTATAGAAAAGATTGGCGATCAGGCTCGGGTGACGCCGCCGAAAGGCGATCGCCTCGCGCGTGAAGCGCAGCATCTCACGCTGCGAGTTGACTCTGCTCCAGTCGAACCACGACAGCCCGTTGTCCTGGCAGTAGACGTTGTTGTTGCCGCGCTGGGTATGCAGTACCTCATCCCCCGCGAGCAGCATGGGCACACCCCGTGACAGCATCAACAGCGTGATGAAATTCTTTGCCTGCTGGCGGCGCAGGGCCAGGATGCCCGCATCAGTCGTGTCGCCCTCCGCGCCACAATTCCAACTCAGGTTGTCATTGTTCCCATCCCGGTTGTCCTCACCGTTCGCCTCGTTGTGCTTGTGGTTGTAGCTCACCAGGTCCGCAAGCGTGAAGCCATCGTGGCAGGTGATGAAGTTGATACTGTTGCAGGGCAGCCTGCCGCCGGGACCGTACAGGTCACTGCTGCCGGCAATGCGGCTGGCCACTGTGCCGGCGAGGCCGGTGTCGCCGCGCACGAAGCGACGCATGACATCCCGAAACGCTCCATTCCATTCCGTCCACGACAGGCCGGGGAAGGCGCCAACCTGGTACAGCCCCGCCGCGTCCCACGCCTCGGCAATGAGCGGTACGGCATCCAACGACCGCGAGAGCTCGATCACCCAGGGCAGCGGCGGATTGGCAAGGACGGCGCCCAGATCGCCGCGCGCAAAAACGCTGGCCAGATCGAAACGGAAGCCGTCGACGTGCATCTCGTTCACCCAATACTCGAGACAGTGGACGATGTAGGCCATGATGAGGGGGTGGTTGCAGTTGACCGTGTTGCCACAGCCGGTGAAGTCCAGATAACGACGACGGTCGAGCGGATCGAGGTGATAGAAAATCTCATTCAGCACGCCCTTGAAGTTGATCCACGGGCCGTCGGCGCCGCCCTCGGCGGTGTGATTGAACACCACGTCCAGGATGACGCCGATGCCCGCGCTGTGTAACGCCCGTACCATCTGCTTGAACTCGGCGACCCCAGTGCCCCGCTCGGGAGAAACGCAATAGCGCGGATGCGGGCTCCAGAAGCTGTGCGTGTTATAGCCCCAGTAGTTCCGCAGCCCCCGCGCCGCTACCGCCGGTGGCACGCTCTGCTCATCGAAGGCCATCACCGGCAGCAGCTCCACGTGGGTGACGCCGAGTTCCTTGAGATAGGGGATGCGCTCGGTCAGCGCGCTGAAAGTGCCGGGGGCGCCGGCGCCGGCTGAAGGGTGGCGCGTGAAGCCGCCGACGTGCATCTCATAGATGACCGCGCCCTCGAGACCGCGGGGGATGGGCCGCTCGCCGCTCCAGTCGAAGCGGGAGTCGCAGACGACTCCGCGTATTCCACACGGGGTATCGTCCGCCGGGTCGGCGGCGCGTCCGCGGTTCCACAGAGCATCCGTGACCGCACGCGCCCAGGGGTCGAGCAGGGTCTTGCGCGCATTGAAACGCTCGCCCGTGGCTGCGGTGTCGGAAGGTCCGTCCACGCGCCAGGCGTAGTGCGCCTCAGGTCCCAGGCCCTCGACGAATATGTACCACGTGAAATATCTGCGATTCGTGTCCGGGTCGAGCACCACGGTCTGGAAGGGCTGGGGACTGTCGACGGCCTCGAAGAGCAGCAGCTCGACCTGCGTCGCGTGACGGCTGAACAGCGAGAAATTGACGCCGTGCGCAAGCGCCGTCGCGCCGGGCGGCAAGCGCGATCCCGCCCGGGTCGGGTAGACGGCCGTCACCGGGTACTCAGCCTGGAGTGATTCTGACCGGTTGCGCGTGCCAGATCCGTTCGCTGTACTCGCAGATTGCCCGGTCGGAGGAGAACTTCCCCCCGCGCGCCGTGTTCAGGATCGACATGCGCGTCCAACGCTCCTGATCCTGCCAGGCGGAGCTGACGCGTTGGTGGCAAGCCGCGTAGCCGGCGTAGTCCGCGAGCACCAGGAACGGATCCGACTGCCGCAGGTTGTCGGTCAGGGGACGAAACAGCTCGCGATCGCCGCGCGAGAAGGCCCCTCCCTCGATCAGCTCGAGTGCCTCGCGCAGCTCGGCGTTGCCCTCGAGACAACTGGCCGGACGATAGCCCTCGCGCTTCACCCGCTCCACCTGCTCGGCGGTCAGCCCGAACAGAAAGAAGTTCTCATCTCCCACCGCTTCACGGATCTCGACGTTCGCACCATCGAGGGTGCCGATGGTGAGCGCCCCGTTCAGCATGAACTTCATATTGCCCGTGCCCGAAGCCTCCTTGCCGGCGGTGGAGATCTGCTCGGAGAGGTCAGCTGCCGGGTAGATCGCTTCTGCGTTCTTGACGTTGAAGTCAGGATAGAACACCACCTTCAGGCGGCCAGCGACGGTGGGATCTTTGTTCACGACCTCGGCGACGCCGTTGATCAGCCGAATGATGAGCTTCGCCATGAAGTAACCGGGTGCGGCCTTGCCACCGAAAACAAAGCAAAGCGGTGCGCTCTGCGCGTCCTGGCCCGTGCGCAGCCGGTTGTACAGCGTGATGATGTGCAGCACGTTAAGGTGCTGGCGCTTGTATTCATGAATGCGCTTCACCTGGACGTCGAACCGTGCCGCAGGATCGACCGCGATGGCGGTGCGGTCGCGGATGCGGCGCGCGAGCGCCTCCTTGTTCAGGCGCTTGACCCGCCGCCACTGCTCGCGGAAACCCGCATCGGTCAGCCGCGACTCGAGGCCCTTGAGGAGCGAGAGATTGGCTACCCAGCCCTCGCCCAGCGCCTCACTCAGGAGTTTCGCCAGCGGCGGGTTACTGAGCATCATGAAGCGCCGCGGCGTCACGCCGTTGGTGATGTTGTGGAAACGCTCCGGCCACAGTTCGGCAAAGTCCTTCAGTACCGTCTGCTGCAGCAGCTGCGTATGCAGGGCAGCCACGCCATTGACCGCGTGGCTGCCGACGGTGGCGAGGTTCGCCATGCGCACGCGCTTCTCGCCCCCCTCCTGAATGAGCGACATCCGCGCGACGCGCGCGTCGTCGCCGGGGTAACGCTGCCGTACCTCATCGAGGAAGCGCCGGTTGATCTCGAAAATTATCTCCAGCGGCCGCGGCAGCAGCTCGCGGAACAGCGGCAGCCCCCAGGTTTCCAGCGCTTCGGGCAGCAGGGTGTGGTTGGTGTACGCGAGTGTGCGGCGGGTGATGTCCCAGGCCTGCTCCCACGGCAGTGCGCGTTCATCCACCAGCAGCCGCATGAGCTCCGCCACCGCGATTGCCGGATGCGTGTCGTTCAGCTGCAGAGCAAACACCTCCGGCAGGGAGGCGAGCGGTGTGCGTTTGAGGTCCAGCAGTCGCAGCATGTCCTGCAGCGAGCAGGAGACGAAAAAGTACTGCTGAGCGAGGCGCAGACGCTTGCCGACCTCGGGCTCGTCATTCGGATAGAGCACCTTGGAGATCGTCTCGGAGGTGACCTTATCGTTAACGGCTCCGTAGTAGTCGCCGGTGTTGAAGCCCTCGAAATCGAACGATTCGACGGCCTCACTCTTCCATAGCCGCAGTGTGTTGCAGGTGCCGACGTGATAGCCGAGCACGGGGGTATCGCACGGCACGCCCTTGACCATGTGCGCCGGAACCCACCGCACGCGCCGATGTCCGTCCGCGTCCGTGAAGGTCTCGCTGTGACCGCCGAAACTTACATAGCGGCTGAGCTCGGTGTGCACGATCTCCCAGGGGTTACCTTTCTGCAGCCACTTGTCGGTCATCTCGACCTGCGCGCCGCCACGAATCTGCTGATCGAAGATGCCGAATTCATAGCGGATCCCGTAACCGATGGCGGGGAGCTCGAGCGTTGCGAGCGAGTCCATGTAGCAGGCAGCGAGGCGCCCGAGGCCGCCGTTGCCGAGGCCAGGTTCCTCTTCCAATGCGAGCAGCTTGTCGAGATCCTGATCGAGGGCGGCCATGGCCGCACGCGCGTTCGCGGTGATGTCGAGGCTCAGCAGGTTGTTGCCCAGTTGCGGGCCCATCAGGAACTCTGCCGAGAGGTAACACACTACCTTGACGTCGCGTTGCGCATCGGCCCGCGCGGTGGCCTGCCAGCGCTCGAGCATCCGGTCGCGCACGCTGAAAGCGAGCGCCATGTACCAGTCGTAGGGTGTAGCGAGCTCCGGAAGCCGCGCCTGAATGTAAGTGAGATTGTCCAGTACCGCGCGCTGCAGGGTCTCGGCGGAGAGCCCGGTGCGGGTTGGCTCCGGAACTGAGGATTTGCTGGCGCTCGCAGGTGTCGGGCTCACGGTTGAATCTCCTATGACCCTCAGGGGTTCGCGCCCGCGGTCGCATCGGTCAGCAGCGCAGCGTTCCAGCGCTTGACGGCGGGCACACCGTGATAGGAGCTCAGCACGCACACGGTGGCGGTATCGAGCAGAAAATGACTGCCGGCGGATGGTGGCAGTCCCAGCCAGCGGGCCCCGAGCACTCGCAACACGTGGCCGTGCGCGAAGACGGCCACATTCCCGGCCCGCGCGCGTATCCTGGCGATGACCCGATCCACCCGTGCGCCGACCTGCTCGGGACTCTCGCCGCCGGGAGAGCCGTCGCGAAAGATCATCCACGCGGGTTGCCTGTCGCGGATCTCTTGCGGGGTGAGGCCCTCGTAGGCACCGTAGTTCCACTCCATCAGGTCGGGATCGGTCTCGGCCCGCGCCCCGAGGCCCGCCAGCTCACAGGTCTCGCGCGCGCGTTGCAGCGGGCTCGTCAGCACGAGATCGAACGTGCGGGTCGCGGCGAAGGGCCGCCAGCGTTGCGCGACCTGTCGACCGTTCTCGGTGAGGGGTATGTCGGAGCTACCCGTGTGCCGGCCGTTGAGGCTCCATTCAGTCTCGCCGTGCCGGACGAGAAACACTTCCTGGACTGGCATACCCCCTCCTGACCGATGCGCCTTGCGCTATCACCCCGGCCACACCCAGTTGGTGATCTCGTCACGGTCGGTCCCCTCGCGGTGCGCGTACGCGAGGTTGTCGATGATCGCGTTCTTCATTTCCTCCTTCAGATGCCCGGCGCGCGCCGCGAGCCCGGGCACGCGGTCGATGACGTCGATCACCAGATGGAAGCGGTCGATCTGGTTGAGGATGGCGAGCTCGAGTGGCGTGTTGATGTTGCCCTTTTCCATGTAGCCGCGCACGTGCATGTGGTCGTGGGCCTTGAAGCGGTAAGCGAGCTTGTGAATCAGCCACGGGTAACCGTGGAAGTTGAAGATCACGGGCGTGTTCTGCGTGAACAGGCCGTCGAAATCGCGCTCGCTCGACCCGTGAGGATGCTCTTTCTCGGGTTGCATGCGGAACAGGTCCACCACGTTCACGAAGCGGACCTTGAGGTCGGGCAGGCGCTCGCGCAGGATGGCGGTGGCGGCGAGAGCCTCCTGCGTGGCGACGTCGCCGCAGGACGCCACGACCACATCCGGCTGGGAATTCTGATCATTGCTCGCGCGTCCCCAGATACCGAACCCCTTCTCGCAGTGCACGATCGCTTCATCAATGGTCATGAACTGCAGATGCTTCTGCTTGTCGGCAACGATGACGTTGATGCAGTCGGTGGAGCGCAGGCACTGATCCGCCACCACCAGCAGCGAATTCGCATCCGGCGGCAGGTAAACCCGGGTCACCGACGGACTCTTGTTGGTCACGATGTCGATGAAACCCGGATCCTGGTGCGAGAAGCCATTGTGATCCTGCCGCCACACGGTCGAT
>Ga0306920_100001232_pt1 | contig 31632 bp, 32 predicted proteins | sample flu12Cox44000170_FD_204666 | JGI IMG/M metagenome (GOLD analysis project Ga0306920, IMG submission 204666) | Lab enrichment of tropical soil microbial communities from Luquillo Experimental Forest, Puerto Rico - flux4day.12C.oxic.44.000.170 (v2)... | ecosystem: Environmental > Terrestrial >...
AGCCCTGGGCTTCCTCGATTGGGTTTAGGTCTGCGCGCTGCAGATTTTCAATCAAGGACAACTCGAGCACCTCCAAGTCATTGGCGCTTCGAATTATGGCGGGCACCGTGGCGAGGCCGATTTGCTGCGCGGCGCGCCAGCGGCGTTCGCCGGCGATCAGTTCAAATCGCGGGCCTGCCTGACGGACGATGAGCGGTTGAATAATGCCATGCTGCCGAATCGAATCGATCAATTCCTGCAACGCTTCGCGTCCAAAATCTTTGCGCGGCTGTAAGGCGCTCGGAATAATGGCTGCCAAATCGATCTGGTGTACTCTTTCGCCCGACTCGTCCCCATCTGTGCGCGCGGCGACCGAAGGTGTGCCAATCAGCGCGCCAAGACCTTTACCCAGACCAGACCGTGCCATGCGCCTGAGGCTACCGGAACAGCTTCAGCAACGCAAACAGCAATCCATGGCCCACCAGCCGGTGATCGATGCAACATTTTGGAGAGCGTAGTTCTACGACGCCGAGCAGGCGAGATGCCCCAAAAAAATTCTATAAAAAGGTATTGACACCCATCGGCGCGAAATTCATTACGACCGCGAATGTCTCCAAAACAGACAAAGGACTTTTGCCCGGTAGGGTTCTTTGTCTGTTGGGAGGCCAGTCATCAAAAACCAAATAAACACGACCGAGAAAGAGAAAGAACACATCCCATGTATTCAATAGTTCAACTTAAAACACGACCACCTTGGGTGGGATATGGGCCCGAGCCAGGGTCCCAGCGCACCTGTGCAACGTAGCGCACCTGTGCAACGTAGCGCGCCTCAACGTCGTAGCGCACCTCAACTTCTCGAGCGCCCGGCCCCGATCCAGAAGGCGCTCCAGCGCCAAGCCATGCTCGGTGACAAAGTTGAGCAGTTGCAGACAACGGTTGCGCAGCAACAGAAACAAATAGAGACTCTCACAGCCCAGCTCAGAGAGCAGGCCGCCCAAATCCAAAATGTGAGTGCCCAGCTTGAGATGGTCAGGCCGGCGCCCCGAGTAGTCGAAAATCGATAACACTGTTGTCGAGGAGCGCTGTCAGAGAAGTCAGCGACTCCTGGATGCAAATTCAGCCGCCGCGCAAATCCGCGCGGCGGCTGTTTTGTTTTTACTTGTAGCCGCTTCGCTGTGCGAAGCGCCGATCCACGGAGTGTATGGCGCCCTTCGGTGACGCATCTCACAGATAGGCGGCTACAGCTGAATTCGTCTAACTCGTTTGAGAGTGCGTAAATTGAGTGACACAGCGCTTTGTATAGCGATCAAACGCGAATACGCTCTGAAATGACGAATTCCAAATGACAAAGGATCCCACTGAAACCTTTACGCTCGGTCATTCGCCGGATCCGGACGACGCGTTCATGTTTTACGCGATCGCGCAAAACAAGATCGCTCTGCGCGGTTACCGGTTTGAACATCGGCTGGAAGATATTCAAACGCTGAACGAGCGGGCGCGGCGCGGCGAGCTGCATGTCTCCGCGATCTCAATTCACGCGTACGCGTATGCGGCGGATAAATACGCGCTGTTGCCGTGTGGCGCGAGCATGGGCGATGGATACGGACCGATTGTTGTGAGGAAACGCTCTGTCCGCAGGCGCCCAACGCCCAATGAGGATTCAATGAGCGAGGCGGCAGCGCGAGAATTTTTCAACGGCAAGAGAATCGCGGTGCCGGGCGAGATGACGAGCGCGTTTCTGGCGCTGCGGCTTTTCCTGGGACGATTCGATTATCTTGTCGTGCGGTTCGATCAAATTTTTGACGCAGTCAAAAGCGGCCGCGTTGACGCCGGTTTAATCATTCACGAGGGGCAACTCACCTACGCGCAATCCGGTTTTGATAAGATTGTCGATCTCGGCGAGTGGTGGAAGCGCGAAACGGGCTTGCCATTGCCTCTGGGTGGCAACGTGGTGCGCAAAGATATCCCGCCGGCAGTCCGCCATGATCTCAGCGAAATTATTCGCGAAAGCATCGATTACGGCCTGGCGCATCGAGACGAAGCAGTGCGCCATTCACTGGCCTACGCGCGCGACATGAGCGCGAAACTTACCGGTCAATTCATCGGCATGTATGTGAATGAGTTTACTCGAGATTATGGTGAGGCCGGACGCGCGGCTATCCGGAAATTTCTCACTGACGCGCACGATAAAGGCTACATCGACGCTCCAATCGAACTGGAATTCGCGGAATAGAACACAGACTTCCAGTCCGCGCCCAGCGGGTTTGCAACCCGATAAGTTCCTTCTCCAAAATTTTCTTGCCACACGGTTTACCAGGGACGTATCACTAGTGGCTCGGTGAAGGCGTTGCTGCAAGCAAGGGGCGATTTTTTCCCTGTCGCGCGAGTCGGAACCTGGTTTCTTCCGTGCTCGATTCGGGCATTTGTCAGGTGCAAGAAAAACGAGCTGGTGGACGACGCGAAAGCCGCTGGCCTAACGACTGCCAATTTTCTCCGGATCGTTGCAGGCGAAAGCAATCATGGCGGACAACGATAAACGAAAAATTGATATACCCTGGGCGACGCTACTGCCGCTCGCGGCAGTTCTCGCTGGCGTCATCGCGACGTATAAGCCGCTCGTGAGCGAGCGTCCAGCGGTTCCGAGCGAGAAGACCTCTCCAGTAATTGCCGCAGAGGACGTGGACGCCCGTTTGTGGCAAGACCCGATTGGCGTCGCGCAAAAACAAACGGCGTCGCTAGATGAACAAATCGAGAAGGGCGTAGCGAAAACCGCCGAATCGCATGACATCTGTGCATTGACGAATCTTCTTTGCCAGCGCGTCAGCACGTTTCAAGGACATGTTCTGCTACTGGCGGTGATGCTCAATGTAGGACCGTACAGCGAACAAGCCGAGTCGCGGTTGCGCACGCGCCAGGCTGTGCTCGAAGGCTTAAGCGAGAGCGGATTTGTTCCAGTCGATGGTGAGCACATCGGATACGTCACTGCGACCTGGCCGCCACCGGAGACCAAAAAGGGTTTTTCCTGAGGGGACCAAGCGCGTCGTCGTGGTCTGGGTGCCAGCCGTAAATTTCAACATCAGGCCATTGCGGTGCTTCGCCGCGCTAATCGACCAACTCGCGCCGGGAGACCTCCGCAATAAGATCGATGTCAGGCTGATCGGCCCGGCAAATTCCACGGGCTTGCACGAGATGCTTCGAGAAGGGGCTTGGGATCCGTTGTGGCGGGTCCACAGCGAAGCTTCTTTAGCCGTAGAAAAAGCGCTCGATGGCGTCTGGATTGTTTCGCCACGGGCGACCGCGTCGGATGCTGAGCTGTTCTTTACAGCAGGTCTTCCGATGCTTTCTGCAGCAAAGCTCCCGACGGTTCCTATGGACGACCCCGTAAAGGCAGCTCTTGAACAATTCACAGCAGCCGTCCGTCGTGGCCTGCACTTTGTTCGCACCATCGCACCGGACGACTGGGTCTTGGATGCATTGATCGCAGAGTTAGCCAGCCGTGAAATCTTTATGCCATCCCAAATGACGCGGCATCGGCGGCGGATACCATTAAGGCTATCCCACGTGATGATCCTCAGTGAGTGGGATACTCTCTTTGGGCGATCCTTGGAGGCGAGTTTCGAAGCTAAGGCCTTAGGAAGGAGTACCCCTAACGCTGAGGCGCGACGATGGATTCATTCGTACTTTTACCTTCGCGGAATTGATGGTCGATTGCCGGGCGACCAGAGCAAAGACAACCAACGCGAGCAAGAGCAAAAAACGCAGCTCGGTCAAAACACAGTGCCGGTTGAGGCAACAGAAGGGTTGAACCAATCGGATTATCTCCGCCGTTTGGCCCGGCAGATGAAAGAGCTCAACGCGCATTGGCAGCGAGAAGACGGCTCAGGCATTCGCGCCATTGGTCTGCTCGGTTCGGACATTTTTGACAAGCTGATGATTCTGCGGGCGCTGCGTCCTCAGTTTCCTGACGCCGTTTTCTTCACCAACAACTACGACGCGCATTTTGAGCGCCGCGACGACTTGGAAGTTACGCATAATCTGGTCATTGGTTCGCCTTTTGGAAATACGCTCCCGAACATCTTCATCGAGCGGCGACACATCCCTCCGTTTCGCGATAGCAATCAAACTTCAACGTATGCCGGGACGCTGGTCGCGACCGGGCGGATGACAGAGGAAGATGCGAGATATCTTTCCTGGCAACCGCGGATCTTCGAGATTGGCCGAGACGGGAAATATGATCTTAGTCGGCGGCCTTGGTATCGCTGGGATCCCGGCAAATCGAAAATCGTTTTCGAGCCACGCTATGGGAAAAGCGAAAACACGCAGAAATGGTTTCGAGATTGGTTGTCGCCGCGCGTAATTTGGGAACTAATCATCATTGCTCTAGCAGTCCTGGCCATAGCAGCATGGATAAGTGTCAGCATCGCCAGACGCACGTTGCCCGGCGGGGGCACCGCTATTGAGCGTCTGAAACGCGCGCTCGTGAGCACAGTTTTTTGGTTGGTCTGTGGCGGACCGCTCATCATTTTCGTTGTTGCTCTGGTTGCGGAGTACTGTGCGCCTGAAGAACCGCTGGCCTTTTTTTCTGGCATCAGCATTTGGCCAACTGAAATGCTCCGCCTGATCGCGTTCATGCTGGCAATCTTCTTCATGTTCAAAGCGAGCTTCGATCTTCGTGCGAATGCGAAACGGATTGAGGCAGATTATTCGTTTGCTCCGTTACCATCGATGCCCTTTCGATCGTGGGATCTTGGCATCGGTTTTGAACATTGGCAGATGAAAGAGCCTGCGGAAAGTTCACGCTTTTCCGCCGAAGAGGCGTGGCACGCTTATCTTTACCGGCACAAATTCTGACCGCGGTTCATTCGAATTGGGGTTCTTTTTGTTCTGTATTCCATTTTCGCGTTCACGATCTTGCACTTGTTTCCTCAACCACCGCGAGGGGTGATCTGGCGTTTACCATCGACGAGGTTGTCTTTGATCTCGCAGGCGTTGGTCTGCTGCTTCTCTCCTTTTACGTAGTCGATGCCATTCAGTTGAACAGCAATTTCATCCGCATGTTTGGCCGGGAAGTAACTAAATGGAGCCGTGAGGTCGTCAAGCAATCTCACCGCAAACCGCCGCTGACCGAAAAGGAACTCTCCGCTTACAACGAAATCTTTTTCGTCGCGCAACGAACACAAGTAGTAGCACCGCTGATCTGGTATCCGCTGCTTGTCCTCACCTTGATAATCCTCGCGCGCGCTTCCCTTTTTGATAATTGGACCTGGCCTCCTGCTCTAGTTTTCATCTATGCTATCACCGGCGCATGGGCACTGGAAAGCGCCATTTTGCTAAGACGGGGGCCGAGCAGTTGCGTGAAACTGCACTCAATGACCTGCGCCGGTTTCGCCTGTTGGGCCAGGAAAGCGAAGCCAAACGGCAGACGTTCGATGAGCTGATGGCTGAAATCCGTAACCTCAAGACGGCCGCATTCGCGCCGATGACTGATCAGCCTTTCATTCGCGCCATTCTTTTTCCCGGGGCCGCCCTCGGTCTCATCGCGGTCGGCCAGCGTTTGCTAGATTTTTCCTAGGGCAATAAAAATTTCGCGCCGACTTTGCCTCCGGAGGTTGCGTTTAGAATTTTCCTGCCAGCAAACTCCCGACCAACATATCAATAGTGGGTCGGTGAAGGTACTGCTGGCAGCTAGGGCTGATCTTCTCCGTCTCGCTCGAGTCGGACCCTCTGTCGTCGCGTGCATGTTGCTTGCGTTCGTCAGCTGCACGAAGAATGAGCCGATCGATGAAGCGAAAGCAGCGGGCAAAAGTACCGCCGATTTTCGGCAGATCACTGCCGACATTTTCAAACCAATGGATGGCGGTATCGATCTCTCGTCCTGCTTCAACTCTTCAACTGTTCAACGCTTCACCGCCGCCATGAAAAGCGCTTGTGCGCGCGGCGGTTCTCCGGCAGTTTCGTGCTGTCATGGCGGGAAATCGCAAACTCGGTTGTCTCAGTATTTTTTTGTTCGTCGCGCTTTGCGCCAGTTTGTTCCTCAATTTCGTGCTGATGATTGCGGCGTTTCAGCGCTGGAGCGGCATTCGGGAAGCGGAACCGCTCCCGCGTTTTCGCGAAATCCTGCTACAACGAGGTATGCGTGGAAGCTTTGACAAAATCGCTGTGATCACCATGCGCGGCCTGATTAGCTCATCGCTTCCGGGCAGCGTGACTGATTCAATGGTCGATGACATGCGCGCGGCACTTCAACAGGCGCGCGACGACAGCCGGGTCAAAGCCATCGTGCTGGAGATCGATTCGCCCGGCGGCGAAGTGACCGCTTCGGACGCAATCTACAGCGCGGTGGTCAGGGCCCGCGCAAGGAAGCCGGTGGTAGTCTATATGGATTCGCTGACGGCGTCTGGCGGCTATTATATCTCCTGTGGCGGCAAATTTTTAATGGCAAACGAAACGACCATTACCGGTAGCATTGGGGTGATCATTCAAACGCTGAATTACGAGCAACTGTTTAACAAAGTGGGACTCGCTTCGGTGGTTTTCAAAAGCGGCAAGTTCAAGGACATGCTAAACGGCGCCCGACCAATCACTCCAGAGGAGCGCGAGCTCGTGCAAAACTTCATCATGAAAACTTACGACAAGTTCCTCGGCGTCGTAGCGAAAGAGAGAAAACTGCCGGCCGATCTGCTGCGTAATACCATAGCCGATGGCCGCATTCTCTCGGGCAAAGAAGCACTCGAAAACAAATTAATCGACGGCCTCGGTCAGTTAGACGACGCTTTCAGTAAAGCAAAAGAATTGGCGAATGCGCCGGATGCCAAAGTGGTGAAGTACGGTCCGCCTTTCAGTCTGGCGCGGTTTCTCCGGATATTTGGCGAAACCGATTCAAAAATTGAGCTCCAGCTTCCGAAGCAGCTCGTTCCGCAACTGGAAAGCGGACGCGCGTATTTTTTGCCAAGCTATTACGCACCGTGATGATTCGTGAAACAGTCGAAGGGTGTAGAGTCCGCTGTCCTCAGCGGATATTCGAGCGCGCGCTGAGCTTTTTCCTCCGGATGCGCTGAGGACAGCGCACGCTACAGTGCGTTGAACCCATGCACTACGGAAGTCTTTTTGCGGCCTTCGATGCCGCTCCGAATGTTGTTTTCGGGGTCCTTTCCCTCCTCTACGTTCTGGCGAGCCTTTATGTCTATAGTTCGCTGATTCATCAGATCAGCGCGCAAAGGCCGGACGGTGTCGGGACGAACGCGCTGGCACGAACCTTCGGGATGCCGGAGGCAATACTCGCCGCGCTGTTAATTCTTTTTTTTTCGCTCAGCATCGGCGCGTCAGTTTCGCAGCCATCGATCGAATTCAGCGCGCGCAATCTTTTAGGGAATTTCCTTCTCATGATTTTCCTCGTGCTTTTTGTTGTGACTTTCCTCCGGCTGCGTGGTTTTGACGTTGGCTCGCTAGGCGGATTTTACCGAATCAGCTTTCTTCGCGTCCTGAGCACCGGAGCGATCCTTTTGTTCTTTGCTTATCCATTGATCTTGTGGTCGGACATCATTACGCAGCGGCTTTTCGGAGGCGGTTCGAGCAGGCAAAACATCGTCGAGTTTTTCAGTGGCTCGCCCACACTCGAACAGCGAATCATGATCATCGTTTTCGCGATAGTAGTCGCGCCGGTAATTGAAGAATTTCTGTTTCGATTTTTCCTCTACAATGTCATCAAACGCTACTTTGGCCGCCTCATTGGTGTCGCGTTCAGCGCGCTGCTGTTCGCCGCAGCGCACGCACACTTTCCTTCTTTTGTCCCTTTGTTCGTTTTGGGAAGTTGTTTCGCAATTGCGTACGAATGGAGCGGTTCCATTCTTGTCGCGATGACAATGCATTCGCTTTTCAATTCGCTCACCCTGACCGCCCTTGCATTTCCCGAGATCTTTTCGCCATGAAACTAGGCGATCTTGGCGAAGATCGACTGCTGCGCCAGCTTTTGCCGAGTCTTTGGCTCGCAAAAGTCGTCGTCAACAGGCCGGGAGACGATTGCGCTGTCGTAAATATCGGGGATCGCCGAAGCTTTCTCGTGCTCAAGACTGATTGTGTTGTCGAAGGCGTACATTTTTTGCGGGGAACAAACGCATTGGATGTCGGATGGAAAGCAATGATGCGTCCGCTCAGCGATTTTGCCGCGACCTCAGCCGTGCCTCAATTTGCTCTGATCACACTGATGGCTCCAAAAAAGACGGAAGTCGCGTGGGTGAAAGAACTTTATCGCGGCCTGTGCAGGGCCGCGAAGCGCTTTGAAGTCAGCATAGTCGGCGGCGAAACGAGCAGCACTCCGGGACCGATTGCCATTTCGACGAGCGTTGCTGGACTTGTGGAAAAAAACCGCTGGATCTCGCGCCGGGGCAGCAAGGCGGGCGATGATCTTTTCGTTACCGGCCGACTGGGGGGAGCCCTGAAAAAAAAACATCTGCAATTCATCCCACGGATTGTGGAGTCGCGCTGGCTCACGAAGAATTTCTCGATTCACGCGATGATGGATTTAAGCGATGGGCTGGGCACCGATCTTCCTCGTCTGACCGCGGCGAGCAAAGTCGGATTCAAAATCCAGTTGCAGAATTTGCCACTCCGCCGGGGCGCGAAAATCAATGACGCAATTTCCGAAGGCGAAGATTACGAATTGCTATTCGCTATTTCACGCCATCAGAGCAAACGATTACAAAAAGAGTGGCGCCGAAAATTTCCGAGGCTCCCGCTCACGAATATCGGCTGCCTGGTTCCGCAATCCGCAATCCGCGATCCGCAATTGAAAGGTGGCTACGTTCATTTCCAACAGCCCAGCTGAAACGGAGGCGATCGGGCGGCAACTTGCGGAGGAGATTGGCGTCGGATCGGTTTTGGCACTGAAGGGAGAGTTGGGAAGCGGGAAAACGATGTTCGTCAAAGGTCTCGTCGCCGGTTTGGGAAGCCGCGCCAATGTGACCAGCCCCACGTTTACCATTGTGCACGAATATCGAGGGGGTCGGATGCCCATTTATCATTTCGATTTTTTTCGCCTGGAAGAGCCACAATCCATCGCGCACCTTGGCCTCGATGATTACTTTTTCGGCGACGGCCTTTCTGTGATCGAATGGGCGGACCGCTTCCCCGAGTTAATTCCCCAACAGGCGCGCTGGATTTTGTTTGAGATAAAATCGTCAAATCAGCGAGCGATCAACGTTCAAGGAAGGGCAGTTTCTAATTCGCCCTTTGCCTCCGGCGGACTAGAGACCGCCGCTTCTTGACCCTTGGCAATGAAAATTCTCGCCCTCGACCTTTCCACCGCGCGTGGCAGTCTGGCGAGGTTGGATAACGATGATGTCGAATTTGTGAGTGAATGGCCTAACGACCGGAAAAATTCCGCGGCATTGTTCGAGAATCTCGACGCTGTAAGGAAAAAATTTGGTGCTCCGGAGACGATCATTGTCGGGCTTGGCCCGGGCTCCTATGCCGGTACGCGCATCGCCGTTTCGGCTGCAATCGGATTGGAATTCTCCTCCGGGGGCGCGCGGCTGATCGGTTTCCCATCGGTCTGCGCCATGGAGTGCGACGCGCATGAATACTGCGTGATCGGCGATGCTCGCAGAGGATCGTTTTTCTTCGCGCTTATCAGCGAGCAAGAGCTGGTGGGAGGTCCAACACTTCACTCAGAGTCGGAAATGAAAATGAAACTCGGCACACTTGAGCCGGCGATGCCGATCTTCTCTTCGGAGTTGCTTCCGCAATTCGACCGTGCTGTCGTTCGCTATCCTTCGGCGCTTGTGCTGGCGAGAGTTGCGCGAGAGCCCCAACGCGGCTTTCATTTTCCGCCACTGGAGCCGATTTATTTGCGAGAGCCGCACATCACCATGCCGAAGCCAGGAACGTAGGCTTGTAGCCTGTGCGCCCAGCGGACCTGTTGTCCGCTGTTGTACAGCGGGTTTCAGACCCGCTTGGCGCACCGACAAAATGTCCATGTTCCTCAAATAACATGAAAGAAACTTTTCGCTGTTGGGCTGAAATCGACCGCGACGCGCTGCGGGAGAATGCGAAAGTTGTGCGGCAACGGATCGGTTCCGCCGAGATGCTCGCCGTGGTGAAAGCGAACGCTTATGGTCACGGACTGCTCGGCGTGGCGCAAACGTTGGCGGATGACGCGCAGCTATTTGGCGTCGCCAATCTGGAAGAAGCGCTCGCGCTGCGGGAATCGCTCCATCATCCCATCGTTATTCTCGGCCCGGCAACTCCTGAGGAAAGGTCGATCATCGCCGAGCGCAGATTTATTCCCACGATCTCGAGTCTCGAAGAAGCGCAAGCGTTCGATCAACTCGGGCCAGTCTCGATCAATTTCAAAATCGATACCGGCATGGGGCGAATGGGCGTAGTGCAAAACGAAGCGCGCGAGGTTTTCAAACGCGTCGCGAAGTTGCCGAACACCGAGATTCACAGCCTCTCGACCCATATGCCAGTCTCGAACGAAGACACAAAATTCACGCGCGGCCAGCTCGTCCGCTTTCGAGGAATCATCGAGCAGATTCGCGCTGAAGTTCCAGGAAGTTATAGAGCGCATGTGCTGCAAAGCGCAGGCACACTCGCGTTCAATCCACCAACGTTCGAGATCGTGCGCGCCGGCATCATGCTTTACGGGATTTCCCCGCTCCCGGAATTTCAGAAACTGCTCAAGCCAGTGATGACATGGAAAACGCGAATTGTCCTGATTCGCGACATGCCGAAAGGGAGCTCCATCAGTTATGGACGCACCTTTATCACTCCGCGAAAAATGCGGATCGCGACATTGTCGGCCGGCTACGCCGATGGCTATCCATGGCATTTGTCCAATCGTGGCGCCGCCCTCCTGGTGCGCGGCCAGCGTTGCCCTCTTGTCGGCCGGGTAACGATGGATTTGATGATGATCGACGTAAGCAACATCGATAATGTGCAGGTCGGCGACGAAGTTGTTCTCATGGGGCGCGATGGCAGCGAGGAAATTTCTTGCGTAGAACTCGCTGAAAAAGCCGGCACCATTACGTGGGAGATCATTACGCGGATTGGTGTGCGAGTGCGGCGGATTTATGTTTGAAAGAAACCCTCACCGGGCGACTTCGTCGTCCGCCTCTCCCTGGCTAGGGAGAGGATTGAGGTGAGGGTCGCGCATGAAACTAGCTCGGCTGGAAAGCGCCCAGGCTTGTTTTATCTTTGAAAGATCAACTTCAACGCTTTAACGGCAATGATGTTCCAAATCATCTTCAACGAACTGAGCGCAGCCGAGATCTCGGCGTTGCCGAAGAAATTGCAGCTCGAGTTGCTGGCCCAGTTTCAAATATTGCCCGAGGACCTGGATCAGCTCGACTCGGAACGGTTCGGCGTCATCGAGCGTGAGGGAAAAAAATTGTATCGTTATCGCGCGAAAGATTACCGGATTTATTTCGCTAAGACCGACGAAGGGATCAAGGTCCACCGCGTTTTACACAAGAACACGTTCCGCGATTTTCTTTTTCGGAGCAAATTGCCAGTCTCGGAAGACGCGCAACTGGGCCAAACGCGCGAGTTCTGGAAGCTCATCGAGGAAGGCGAGAAAACGCGGAGGGTGTAAAATCGGAAAGCGCCCAACGTTCAACGTCCAGCATCGAATATCGAACGGAGCGGTGGGCGGCGTTTGTGTCAAACGCTGAACGGATCGAAACAGGCGCTCGCCGCGGCGAGCGCCTCTACAGCTATTTCATCAGCAGCACCGAGCGGCTGCGCTTGATCTCGCGCGTGATTTTGCGGTGCATGTATGCTGGCATACCGGTCACGCGGCGGGGAAGGATCTTGCCACTTTCAGTGACGAATTTTTTCAGGAGATCGGGATTCTTGTAATCGATTGCTTCGACGGCAATATCGATCCGGCGCCGTGGCATGGGGCGATTGGCGCGACGGAACGCGGAGCGGCGTTTTGGCGTTTTTGGCTGCATCGATCGCTACTTGGTTTCGCGGTGCAATGTGTGTCGCCGCAAAAATGGATTGTATTTCTTTTTCTCGAGCCGGTTCGGCGTGCGCGGGCTTTTTTTGTTTCGCGTGGTCATGTAGCGCGAAGGCGGTTTGCCCAGCGCCTTGGCCTCGGTGCATTCAAGAGTGACAATTTCCTGCGCCATTTGTGGTCACTCCTTCACTTCCGCTGGTGCGACTTCCTCCTCCTCGCCCTCGCCGCCTTCCTCCTCAGTCAACCCGAACAAAGAAGTGACCGATTGACGGACTCGGGACGCCTTACTTTGCTTTTCCAACTGCGACTGGCACTCGACAGTGAAACGCGCGAACGGGATCGCTTCGAGTCGCGCGCGCGGGATTGGTTTCCCAGACATCTCGCATTTTCCGTACGTCCGCAGCTCGATGCGCTTGAGTGCCTCATCGATTTCGTAAAGCGCGTCCTGCTCTTGCGAAAGCAAACTCAACGCAAAATCACGATCGTAAGCGTCAGATCCCGCGTCCGCCTGGTGCATACCGAAAGCCGAAGCTTCGCTGCCTTCCGCGCGGGAGCGAAGCGTGCCTTGGGCGACGCCGGCCATCGAATCCACCATGGCGTCGCGAAGTTGGAGCAGTTTTTCTTTCTGCTTGCGAATAAACGGATCGAGCTTCCTTTCACGATGGTTCAGGCCGAGCAGCACCGCGGGCGATTCCGTAGTCTGTCGTCTGGATTTCGGCGAACGCCGCGCAGGCTTTGTGCCGCGTGCAGCCTTGACCACGCGGGCCTTCTTAGCGCGGACCTTGCGCGCCGGTCGCGGTTTCCGAGCGGCTGATTTCTTTGCAGAATTCTTTTTCTTTGGTTTAGCCATAGCGTTATAAGCGCCCTTCTAATCGACTGGCGCCCGAAAAATGGACGCTTAATTAAGAACATTTCCCTAACCGCGCAAGCGGATTCGTCCCAAAAAATTCGCGTCCTTGAATTTACGAGCTCGCGCTTGAGTAATGACGCAACGCAAATCTCCAGAAAACACGGGACAGCCAGAAAACAATCGTCGATGCGACAATCAGGTGAAGCATTAAGGGGAACGGCTGACCAAACGACTTGATGAGCAGCCGCGCGGGGATATTCGCGATAATCACCACCGGAATGATCCAGCCGAAAATCATCCGGAAAATTCGCGGGAAAATGACGTCGGGGTACCGCGCAATGTTGAGAAAATTAAAATACCCATAGACCAGTCCCTGTGCGCGGACGATCCAAAAACTCGCCGCCGCCAGGCCGAGCATAATGGAGTAATGCACTGCGATGCCAAAGCAAAGCGCCGCGAGATAGAGAAAGACGGAGAGCAGATTCGGAATCACACCCAGCTTGGACAGCGCGATGCAAACCACCAGGCCGCCAAGCGCTGCGTTCACGATACTGTCGAGAGCAAATTGTTTCGTTGACACAGCGAACTGGCTGTCGATCGGCAAAACCAGTAGTGAATCCAATCTTCCCGTGCGCACCAGTTCCGGAATGTTTGCCACGTTCACAAAAAAGAAGGCTTGGAACAGTTGCGCGATGATTTGGTGTGTGCCGATGAGCAGCACCACTTCCCATTTCGTCCAATCGCCAATGTGATCGACGTTCCCGAAAATGATGCTAAAAAAAACGATTTGCCCGCAAAACCATAGAACCTCTACAACCATCCACAGGAGGAAATTCGCCTTGAAACTCATCTCCCGAATGAGTGAGTTGCGCATCATGATGGAATAGATTTCGGTGTAGCGCCGCACTGCGTCTTTCTGTGTCCTAGTTATAGTCGTAGTCAACCACTGCTTGAATGGATCGCCCTGATTATCGCGCTGCTCATTGTCACCTCCTTGATGCGGCAATGCCGTAACGGTGGTTCTGAAAATTATCAGATCGCCACCGTCACGCGGGGCGCGATCACGCAGGCAGTAACTGCCACGGGCACACTGAATCCGGTAGTCAACGTGCAGGTAGGCAGCCAAGTTTCAGGGAACATCGCAAAGTTGTTTGTCGATTTTAATTCCCAGGTCAAAGCCGGCCAGGTGGTCGCGCAAATTGATCCGGCGCTTTTTCAGGCAGCGGTCACCCAAGCCGAGGGCGATCTCGCCAGCGCACAAGCCGCGCTGGAGCTTGCCAAAGTCAACGCCACGCGCACAACATAGCATGCGGCTTCAAAGCCTGGAAAGCCGCCGGGCTGCCGACGACAAGATAACTTACGCTACGACGCTTGCTTACGACGGTTTAGAGGAAGCGTTGTCTCGGCGGCGCGCGATCGCTAAACTTGCCGCGTTGAAATGACTTCGCTCGATTATTACAACATTGAAGAGCTGCTCACTGATGAGGAGCGAGCGGCGCGCGATCGGGCGCGGCGGTTTGTGCAGGAGCAGGTTTTGGCGGAGATCGTTCCTTGCCATCGCGCTGGCAAGTTCCCGGAATATCTGATCCCCCGTATGGGGGCGCTGGGCTTTTACGCGCCGTATCTAAAGGAGCATGGTTGCGCGGGCATAAGCTACACGGCGTATGGACTCATCATGCAAGAACTCGAGCGTGCGGACTCGGGCGTGCGTTCGCTCGCCTCGGTGCAAGGCGCGCTTGCGATACAGGCGATCCATTCCTTCGCCTCACCGGAACAGCAGGTGCGCTGGTTGCCCGGGTTGGTTTCGGGTGAGGACGTCGGATGTTTTGCGCTAACGGAACATGGACACGGCTCGGATCCCGGGAGGATGGAAACGCAGGCCAAGCGCGACGGTAATCACTACATTTTAAACGGCAGCAAATGCTGGATCGGCAATGCGTCGATTGCCGACGTGAAAGTTGTTTGGGCGAAAGATGACGAGGGACATGTAGGCGGATTCGTTGTGGAGAAGGATGCGCCCGGATTTCGCGCGCAGGACATCGAAGGAAAGTTCAGTCTGCGCATGTCGCGGACGTCGGAGTGCTGGTTCGAAAATTGCCGGATACCAGCGGAGAACCATTTGCCCAAGGCGTCCGGCCTTAAGGCACCGTTGTCGTGTCTGACATATGCGCGCGTGGGCATCGCGTGGGGCGTAATTGGCGCGGCAATTGATTGCTATGAGACAGCGCTGACCTACGCCAAAGCGCGCGAACAGTTTGGGCGTCCGATTGCGGGCTTCCAATTGGTGCAGCAAAAACTTGTCTGGATGGCGCAGGAAATTACGAAAGCGCAATTGCTGGCGCTGCGTCTCACGCGACTCATGGAAGCGGGCGCGGCGCGGCCTGCGCAAATCTCGCTGGCGAAACGCAACAATGTTTGGATGGCTTTGGAATGCGCCCGCAAGGCGCGCGATATTCTCGGCGCGGCGGGGATCACGGATCGCTATTCTGTGATTCGGCACTTGATGAATCTTGAGAGCGTCTCCACGTACGAAGGCACGCACGACATCCACACGTTGATCGTTGGGCGCGATATAACGCGGATCGATGCTTTCTGCGGGTAAATCAGCATCGTCATTCCGAGCGAAGCCGAGGAATCCCGTTGGGAAACCAGAAAGATAATTCCGCGGGATCCTTCGACTCCGTTCAGGATGACTCGCTCAAGAAATTGGTTAAGGTAAAGTATGAGCGAGTCAGTTTACATTCTCGGCGGCGGGCGCACGGATTTTAAGCGCAACCTGAAGAAGGAAGGAAAAACAATCCGGCACATCATCATCGAGGCCGGCAAAAAGGCGATCGATGATGCGAAGATTGATCCCGGCGCAATTCAGGCGGGCGCGGTTGGCAATTTTAACTCCGGCCAGTTTACGAAACAGTTGCAGCTCGGCGCGTTTATTCCGGAGATCGATCTGAAGTTGCGCGGCATTCCAACCATGCACACCGAAGCGGCGTGCGCGTCAGGGGCACTATCGGTCTTGCTCGGGGCAGAATGGATCATGGGTGGGTTTTATGACGTTGTGCTCGTCGTCGGCGCGGAACAGCAGAAGACAATGTCGTCCCTCGATGGCTCGGATGTGCTCGGCGCGGCGGCCGATTATCATAATGAAAAACCGGAGTACGGCGATTTCATGTTTCCGAAATTGTTCGGGCGCATCGCACAAATCTACATCGAAAAATATGGAGCGACCGAAGCCGACCTGGCGCGCGTCGCGTGGAAAAACTATGCGCACGCCAAGTTGAATCCGCTGGCGCAAATGCGCGACGCCGATCTCACGTTCGATTGCGCATCACAAGTTTCCGATAAGAACCCAAGTGTCGCGCCGCCACTCAAAGTTTCCGATTGCTCACAGATCACCGACGGCGCGGCATCGGTTGTTCTGGTTTCGGGAAAATATCTGGACAAGATCGGTCGTAATCGCAGCAAGACCGCTCGACTGTTTGGGTACGGTCACACGACCGATTATTTGCCACTCGACAAAAAGGATGCGCCGACGTTTTCGACCGCGCGGAAAGCGGCCGAGGGAGCCTTCAGAATGGCGAATCTGATGCCGCGCGATCTGCAAGGCGCCGAGGTGCATGATTGCTTTTCCATTACAGAAATCGTGGCTTACGAAATTCTCGGGCTCGCCGAGCCGGGCAAAGGTGTCGAACTTGTGAAAAGCGGCGCAACGACGTTGCCGCAGGTCCGTCCGGAGAAATCCAAAGCGCCATTCGAGATTCCCGTGAACGCGGGTGGTGGTCTAATTGGCGACGGCCATCCTGTAGGCGCGACTGGTGTTCGTCAGGTTTTCGAAGCGTACCAGCAACTCTCGCGGCAGGCAGACGCGCGACAGATCGAGAACGTGAAAAAGTTCCTCACATTCAATATGGGCGGCAGCCTGACGACTTCGGTGGCCATGATTTGGGGCCGCGATTAGCGTGATGCAGGCAAGAGTGCCTGCAACATTCAACGAGGGGCGATCCCCAGGTCGCCCGAGCGGCGGACTCGAGACCGCCGCCTCTGCGTCCAAAATTCGGACGACGCACGTTTCTATTGATGTGACCTCGCTTGCCATAGAAGAACTTCCCGCTTTGATAAAGGACGACGTAGAGGACTACCTCGAAAGCCATCCGCGTAGCCCGGCCGCACGCCTGCGCCCCCGAATGGGAATGGTGGGCGAAATCTGGCTCGCCTTTATCGGGCCGAAGCTGCGAACGGGCGCGAGTGGGCTGGGACAGACGCCCCGAGCTGCGCTGGAAGATTTCAACCGGCACTTCATGGAGCCGCTCATTTCTTCAAACGGCTCAGAACCACATTAGGCCGGGATTTAAAGACTTAGCGATTCTGCGATTCACATGAAAGTTCCCTTCACGCTCGGCGAGGTTGGCCACTTTGGGCTGGCGGTGCCGGATCCGAAGAAGAGTGCAAAATGGTTCGAGAGCGCGCTGGGATTGGGCAAAGAATTTGAATTCGAAAACGGCGTCGCAGTCGGCAACGATTATGTCACCATTGCATTGTTCAAGGGCAAACCGTCGCCCGAAACCATCGATCACATGTCATTCCATCTGCCGGACATGGCGACGTTGCGAAAAGCGCTTGCGCATTTGGAGAGTATCGGCGCCGATATTGAAGATCCCGGCGACGAAATCGGCCCGGAAGCGCCGGGATCGAAAAACATGGGCCTTTGGTTTCACGATCCCGATGGTTATCGCTGGGAGCTGAGTGTGCTTGGCGGAAAGTAGTTTACGGTTTCTTCGCCCGCTGCAGTTACGCCGGAACTCCATTGTGCGCTGCGCACTCAAAAGTGCCTCCGTTGACGCGAAATTTGAGGGCCTTAGCTTTTTTCAACGAAAATGATCACTCCTGTATCAGAAAAAGGGAACGGGAAAGCGTTTGTCTCGCATGCGCCAGGTTATTGGGCCCGCGACGGCATGACGGCAGAACTCTGGAACGATTGGAAATGGCAGTTTAAGAATAGAGTCACTTCGCTTGGTCAGCTCGAAGAACACTTGGACCTGAGCGACGAGGAGCGGAGCGGCGTTTTGCTGTCGGGCGACAAACTCGCGCTGGCAATCACGCCTCACTTTTTTAACCTGGTGCCGCGCGACAATCCGGAAGACCCGATCCGGCGGCAAGTGATTCCCCGGATCGAAGAAACGTGGGCGTCCCCGTACGATATGGCAGACCCGTGCGGCGAAGATTCGCATATGCCGGTGCCGGGATTAGTTCACCGGTATCCAGACCGCGTCCTATTTTTGGTGACGGACCGTTGCGCGAGTTACTGCCGCTATTGCACCCGGAGCCGCGTGGTAAGCGGCGTGGGTGAACAGGAATTGCACACAAATTTCGAGGAGGCGTTCCGCTACCTCGAAAAGCACACAGAAGTGCGCGACGTGCTTTTGAGCGGTGGCGACGCTCTTATTTTTAGCGACGAGAGAATCGACAAGCTGCTCTCGCGGTTGCGAGCGATCCCGCACATTGAGTTCGTCCGCATCGGCACGCGAGTACCGATTTTCGTGCCGCAACGCATCAGGCCGGAGCTTTGCGCGATTCTGGCGAAACATCATCCGCTCTGGATGAGCGTGCATGTCAATCATCCGCGCGAGCTGACCATCGAAGTGAAAGAAGCTCTGGAGCGCCTTGCCAACGCCGGCATCCCGCTCGGAAATCAAAGCGTGTTGCTTGCCGGCGTGAACGACGATCTCGAAACGATGAAGACGCTCGTGCACAAGCTGCTCATGTGCCGGGTGCGCCCTTACTACATTTACCAATGCGACCTCATCAACGGCTCATCGCATCTGCGCACATCGGTCGCCAAAGGCATCGAGATCATCGAAGGCTTGCGCGGACACACCACCGGCTACGCCGTGCCGCAATTCGTCATCGACGCTCCGGGCGGCGGCGGGAAAGTGCCGATCAATCCCGGATACATCCTGTATCATGACCACGAAAAAATTGTGATCCGCAATTACGAAGGCAAAATCTTCGAGTATCCGGAGACCGGAAATGCGGACGTCCAGTTCGCGCCGCAACGCGAGTATCACGACGAATATCTGTATTCGTAAGTCTCCTCAGCAAAGATCCAGAGATTCCTTCAGCCTTCGGATAAGCTACGGTTTGACAGGCGACTCCGCCCGGAATGGCAGCGGGAATCATAATTTCTTTTCTTTGGGCTTGTTGCGTAAATTTTATGCTTGCGTATTAAAGACCGCGGCGTGTAAAGTCTGCACCCTCGTTTTTTTTGTAACCTAATCGTCACATTATCACTCTATGAACCAACGTTTAATCTCGGAAATTGGCCGCACTCAGCGGCTTGAAATTATCAACTCACTCAAGCGCACCAGGGGAATGTCCGTCAACGAGCTCGTGGAAAGAATGAACATGAGTTACATGGGCATTAAGCAGCATTGCATCACCCTTCACCGCGACGGCTACCTTGACACGTGGCGGCGCCCGCAAAAAATGGGACGCCCGGAGATGGTCTATCGCCTTACGCGTCGGAGCCACGATCTTTTTCAGGCCGACAGTCATCAATTTACTCTCGATCTCCTGAAATCGGCCCAGGAAATCTACGGACCAAACGCTCCGGAGAAGCTTCTTTACAGCATTTTCAAAAAGAAAACCGCGGCGCTTAAAGCCAAGGCAAGGGGAGACACGGTAGCAGAACGCGCGAAGTGGCTCGCGCATTTTCGTGATGGCGAAGGCTACATGGCCCAGTTCCTTAACGGCAAAGACAGCGGCGCCCGTATCCTCGAGTGTCATTCCCCGATCCTGAATCTGGTGGAGCATTACCCGATCATTGGACGGTTCGAGCAGGACATGTTCGAAGCCGTACTGGGTACACGCGTGCGGCGCGAAGTGACTCGCAACTCCGGTCTGTACGAGTGCGCGTTTCATTTTGCGGCGTAAGCGCGAGCCGACGAAACATAGGCTTGCAGCCTTATGCGGCCAGCCGGCTTGTAATCCGCTGTCGGAGAGTTCAGCGGCGTGCAACTCCGCTGGGCGCACAGACCAGAGGTCTATGTTCCCCCTTTCGCTCCCTCTGAATCTCGGTTGATTGATCGTGCATGCCTGGGACGTTTCCATCCGTTGTCATCGAGAACCTGCAGCCGCTAATCGAGGGCGGGCGTTATCCCATAAAGCGAATCGTTGGCGAAGATCTCGCCGTAGAGGCGGACATTTTTAAGGATGGGCACGACGTGGTCGCGGCCGTTCTGAAGTGGCGCGTTTTCGGGAAACGCACGTGGCGGGAAACGCCCATGAGTTTCGTCGATAACGATCGCTGGCGCGGGGTTTGCGCGCTCTATGACGAGGCCGTTCACGAATATACTGTCGAAGCGTGGACAGACACTTTTCGCAGTTGGCAAAGCGAATTCGCAAAAAAATTTGAGGGCGGTATTTCTGATTTGCGAAGCGAAGCTCTGGAAGGCGCAGCGGTAGTGGAAGCTGCCGCCAGGCTGGCGCGCGATCGAGCGGACGCGGTACGATTGCGCGAATTTTCCAAGCAAATCTCCACGGCGGCCAATTCAGAGATCTACGCCATCGCGAAATCCGGCGAATTGGAGGTGTTGATGGCGACGTATCCCGATCGCTCCGCCGCGGCGCAGTATGCTCCCACTCCTCGCGTGGTGGTTGATCGGCAGGCGGCATTGTTCGCGGCGTGGTATGAATTTTTTCCGCGCTCGGCGGAAGGCCGCGGGGATCGCGGATCGACGTTCCGCGATTGTTTGTCGCGGGTGGACGACGCGAAGGCAATGGGGTTCGACGTCATCTATTTTCCGCCGATTCATCCGATCGGTTACACCAATCGCAAAGGCAGAAACAACTCGATCACCTGCGAGCCGGGTGATCCGGGCGTGCCGTGGGCGATCGGCAGCGAAGCCGGCGGACACAAGGCAGTCGAGCCTTCGCTTGGGACGCTGGCCGATTTCGATTGGCTTCAAAAACAGGTGCGCAAACGCGGAATGGAAATTGCGCTGGATTTCGCAATCAATTGCTCACCCGATCATCCATACGTCAAAGCGCATCCCGAATGGTTCTACAAACGGCCGGATGGCACGATTAAATACGCGGAGAATCCGCCAAAAAAGTACGAAGACATTTATCCGTTAAATTTTCGGTGCGAAAACTGGCGCGAGCTGTGGGCCGAAATGAAGAGCATCGTGCTCTTTTGGGCCGAGCATGGGGTGCGCATCTTTCGCGTGGACAACCCGCACACAAAGCCGGTTGCGTTCTGGGAATATTTGATCACAGGCGTCCGCCAGAAATGTCCCGACACAATTTTTCTCTCCGAGGCGTTCACCCGGCCAAAGATGATGAAAGCGCTCACGAAAGCAGGTTTTAATCAAAGCTATACCTATTTCACGTGGCGAAATACGAAGCAGGAGCTCATCGAATATTTTACAGAACTGACTCAAACCGAAATGAGCGAATATTTTCGCCCCAACCTCTGGCCAAACACGCCCGACATCCTGTCGCCAGTTCTTCAGGACGGTGGACGCCCGACGTTTATGACTCGCGTGCTTATGGCGGCGACGCTGTCGCCGCTTTATGGCATCTACAGCGGATACGAGCTGTGCGAGAACAAGGCTCTGCCCGGTCGTGAGGAATATCTCGATTCCGAAAAATATCAGTTCAAGAAGCGCGACTGGAACGCAACGGGAAACATAAAGGACTGGATAACGCGACTAAACAAAATCCGAAAGGAAAACCGCGCTCTCCAGATCTATACCAATTTGCGGTTCTACCACGCCGAGAACGAAGCCATTCTATTTTACGGCAAGATGACCCCTGCGCGAGACAACATCATTCTGGTCGTGGTAAATCTCGATCCGTTTCGCAAACAGAATTCGTTTGTCTACGTGCCGATTGAAGAGTTTGGGCAGATGGAAAGCGACGCGTATCAGGTACACGATCTGTTGAACGACGCGCGTTACACCTGGCGCGGTCGGCAAAATTACGTCGAGCTCGATCCCGGCATTCAGCCCGCACACGTTTTTCTCGTGCGCCGTTGAGTGACGCAGACAATCGTGTCTGCGAGAAATGCGATGCGCAAGGCCAGCACGAAAACGGTATGCAGGATTGCCGGCACCATGCGTATGGTACTGTTTTCGCCTCTCCCCTTGGAGAAGGGGACAGGACAAAGTGAGGAGTTCGAATTCCGGGCCGATTTCTTTAAGTCATCCCTCACCTTCCCCTTTCCCCTTCGGAAGGAAGAGGCGACCAAAAAGAAGAGTACCTGCGAACAATTCCTGAAAATCGAACTCTAATTGCTCAATGCTGCCTGACGAGCATTTGCATCGGCTCATCGCTCCGCATATCATTACGAAATTTCTGGCATGAAGATTTGGGTTGTGCTGATTGGCGCGCTGGCGAGCGCGTCGCCGTTGCTTGCGCAGGAGCCTACTCCGCCGTTGGTGCCCCAGCATTCGCAGACCATCATGGAAACGCTTATCAAAGCCGGTCCGGTGATAATTCCGCTGTTTTTGTTGTCGATTTTTTTCGTCATGCTTGTAGTCGTTTACCTGATGACAATCCGCCGGGGTGCCGTGGTTTCGAGCGGTTACATGGCTACGGCAGACGCCCTTTTGCGTAAACGCGATTATCTGGGCTTGCTCGCTGTCTCAAATCGGCATGGCGAAGCCATCGCGCGGGTCGTGCAAAAAATGCTCGATTTCACGACCAAGAATCCGCATGCGGACTTTCAACAGGTCCGCGAAATTGCCGAGACAGAGGGCACGCGAGTCGCGGCGAGTCTGAATAATCGCGTCATTTACCTGGCTGACATCGGGATGATTGCGCCGTTACTCGGCCTGCTGGGCACAGTCTTCGGAATTATCCATTCGTTCGGCGCGTTGGGAGCCGACGTCGGATCGGCGCGGTACGTGGCGCTATCGCGCGGGATCAGTGAAGCGCTGGTTAACACGGCCGCCGGCCTGGCAATCGGCATTCCGGCGATGATGTTTTACGCTTTTTTCCGGGGCAGAGCGCAAAAGCTGATCTCAGAGCTGGAAGCTGCTTCGACGCACGTCCTGGCTTTGCTTTCGTTGCAATACGGCAAACGGGCGGAGCGAACTCCCTTGCTGATTGAACAAGAGCTGTAGGCTAGTCATCTCACTAAAGCATGAACCTGCGTGGTCACGCGCCGTTGCATCATCCCGGCATCCAACTGGCGCCGCTGGTTGATGTGCTCCTGCTACTGTTGATCTTTTTTCTGCTGACGTGGAACGCAGCCCGCAACGAAAACGAACTCGACGTGAAGGTGCCAAAAGCCTCGGCTGCGAGGGAAAAAAGTGAGCCAATCGGAGACGTTGTCGTGAACGTCAAGGCAGACGGCAATGTGGTTGTAAACCGGCGCACGCTGAGCGGTCCGGAATTGACTGAATTATTGAAAAGCCTGGTTCAATTAAACTCCGAGCAAGCTGTAGTAATCCGCGGGGACGAAGGCGGTGCGTACAAGAATATCATCAACGTTCTAAACATTTGTACTGAAGCAGGGATCACCAACGTGGCTTTCGCCACAGCGAAATGAAAATCGGACGCAGCCGGGCCGGTCTTCTCGAACTGGCGATGCTGTTTGGGATAGCGAGCGTCGCCTTTCCGCAGTTGCAGCCGGACGTTCGCCGGGCGCTTCCCGTAGATGAGTCGCCCGCACCGCGCGCGCTGCCCGCGGATGGATCCATCGACAGAGTCCTCCGCTCTTTAAAGGACGAATCTTCAGCGCCAGCGGCGCGCGAAGGCGAGGCGTCCGATCAACGCCAGCTTGATTACGCGAACGGTCTGTTCACTCGCAAACTTTACGATCTTGCGGCTCCGGAATATCAAAAGTATCTCGACGATTTCCCAGGCCGTCCAGGCCGGGCAAACGCTTATTTCTCGCTGGGCGAATGCTATCGAAATCTCAATCGCGTTTCCAGCGCTCGCACAAATTTGCAGAAGGTGCTCAACGATTATGGGGATAGCGAATTCGCCGGGCCCGCGGCATACGCCCTCGCCGAGATGGCGTTTGCAGACAAGGATTACGCCGCGGCGCTTCCACTCTTTCATCGCGCGAGTGCAAAATCCAACGAACCGGTGGTCATGCTTTCGGCGCGCTATTTCGAGGCGCGTTGTCTCGAAGCCACCGGGCGCAAGGAGGAAGCGGCTGATATTTATGTGCAAGTAGCCGGATCCGGAAATCCAAATCCGTATCGCGAAGACGCGCGAGTGACGGCAGCATCTATCTTCGCCAGCAAGGGGAGAAAAATCGATGCGCTGAAGCAATATGAAGCGCTCGCAAACGAATCCCAAAAACCGGCCTTGAAAGCGGAGGCAGCCGTGCGTGGCGGTATGATCGCGCTCGAACTTGTTCAGGGCGACAAAGGCAAAATCGACAAGGCAATGACCGATAGAGCCGCAGCGCTATTGCAAAAGGGCCGCACGCTGCCGGAGGCTGGAAAGTTCCGGGCGATCGCGCAGGTCGGTTTTCGCAAGTTGCAATACCAAACTGGCCAATACGCAGAGTTGCTTAGCGATTATAAAAAAGAGCTCGATAAGCTTCCCGATGCGGCCCAGGCCGAGGTACTGCTACTTGCCGCAAACAGCGAGCGGCAGCTCGGTCACTCAAAGGAAGCCGAAGCGCTGTATCACCAAATTATCGCGAACTATCCAGATCGAGAGGAAGCAAAGGACGCTGCTTACCAGCGGCTGATCAACGTTTACAACTCCGATCCATCGACGCTTCCTGCCGCAATAGATGAATTCCTGGCGACAAATCCTGCAAACGAGCGGGCCGACGAAGCGAAGCTGTTAAAAGCCGAAGCGTTCTACAAACAGCAAAATTATACAGAGGCGGCGGCAATTTACGGGGAACTGCGCGCGTCTGAGCTTTCTCCAAGGATGCGCGCCGAAGCAGCCTACAAACTTGGCTTGTGCCACGTCCAAACGAAAGATATTCCCGGCGTGATCGAAGCTTTCACGTACTACGTGCAGACGTTCCCGGATGGTCCGCAAGCGCCCGCCGCGCTCGCGCAGCGCGCATTGGCGTACGAGCAAAGCAAAAACTACGACGCCGCGCTTACAGATTTGAACATTATCCTCGCCAAATATCCCAAAACCCGCGAGCGCGAAGCGAGTCTACAATTAAAGGCGCTCATTCTCGGCCAACAGGAGAATACGAAGGGCATGGTCGACACTTTCCGGCAACTCCTGAAAGAGTTCCCCAAGAGTTCTGTTGCAGCACAGGCGCAGTACTACATCGGCAAGACTGCGTTTGAGGCAAAGAATTACAAAGCGGCGTTGATCGCGCTGAATACCGCCCGGCAACTCAACAAGGAGCAGTACTACAATCTCGCGTCGCTTCGGATCATTCTGTGCCAGTTTTATTTGAAAGATCGGCCTGCGCTCACCAAAGAGGTAAACGATTTTATGGCCAACAGTCCGAGCACGAATGTCCCACCAGAAGTTCTGGAGTGGCTCGGGATTGAATATTACAACGAGAAAAATTTTCAGGCGGCGGAAAAATATTTGAGTGCGCTTAGAAAAATCGACGATCCCGGCAGCGTGAAGCCCGATTTCTTGTTTTATCTTGGGGACGCGGCCACAAAGCTAAAAAATCTTCCCGAAGCCGAGGAAGCGTTCGCCAGGTATTTGCAAACTGCCAAAGACCCGGCAGGCACGGCAAAGGTGTTACTCGCGCTCGGCGCGGTCAAGATCAGCGCGCATAAACCGGATGAGGCTCAGAAAATCGCCGAACAAATCATGGCGCTGCAACCGGAGGGCCGCGTGAATGCGGAAGCGCGTTTGCTCGCAGGCGAGGTCCAGTTGGAGCGCGGCAATTTCGATGATGCCGGCAAAGCGTTTAAGGGCGTGGCCTTGCTTTACGACGACCCGACCATAACTCCTCGCGCGCTCGACAAAGCCGCGTTGGCATATCGGCAGGCCGGCAAAACCGAGGAAGCTGACCGGCTCTCGCGCGAGCTGCGCGAACGCTACCCGAATTATGCCGGCGGGTGAAAATCAACGAGGAACGGCTTGGGCAGCCCCGAAAGCTTTCGGTGCTGGGAAGCCGTCACTCCTTGGGCACAATCGCGACGCCCCAAGGGCCGTCGCCGACTTTCACGCGGCGAAGTTCTTTGCGCGTTTTTAGATCGACAACGAAAACGTCGTTTGATGCGCCGTTTGCGGTGTAGAGCTTCGTTCCACCGGGATCGAGGGCGATTCCCCAGTCGCGATTCCCGACTGGGATCGTGGTCGCCACGTCCTTCTTCTGCGTGTCGATAATCGCAATTGCGTTTCCGCGACCTGTTGAGACGTAAAGCTCCCTCCCATCTCCGGAAATCGTAGTGCCCATCGGCAGGGAGCCTGTTGGCAATCGGACTTTGGACAATAGCTGGTGCGATTTCGCGTCGATGACGGCGACGTAACCGCTGGTCTCGCAAGCGACGTTCGCGCGCGAGCCGTCCGGCAGAAATGCAACGGATCGCGGACGCCCGCCGGTATCGATTTTTGCGATCACACGCTTCGCATCGGATCGATCGCGAACACCTCACCTTTTTCCTCGCAGGTCGCGTACACTTCGCCATTCTCCGGGTTAACGCCCATTCCTTCAGGCTCCTCTGACACTCTTACTTTGCCTCGAGCTTGCCCAGAACTGAGATCAACAATGGAAGCGCTGGCGTCATCTTCATTGGCAATAAACGCGAGTTTTCCATCTCTGCTGATTGCGAATTGCTCAGGGTCAGAGCCGACATGCCAGCGATCGATTAATTTGCGCGTTGCGGCATCGATCACGCCGAGGCCATCAGCGGTCTTATCAGCTGGCGCGCGATCTTCATCCACGCCTGGCGCCATTCGCGGCGAACCGCTCAATGTCACAAAGAGTCGCTTCCCGTCCGGCGTGGCGTGAATCCCACGCGGCCGCTTGCCTACCGGAAAAGTCGTAACCACCGCATCCGTCGTCCCGTCAATTACCGTTACGTCTCCGGAGCGTTCGTTACTGACGAACACGAGATAGCCCGGCGATTCCGCGCGAGCGGACAGCGTGATCGCGATAGCCAGGAAACATGCAATTTCCCAACGCCCGAGTCTCATTTCGGAAGGAAATCATTCTCGCCTGCGACATCAAGCACGACCACGGCTGATAGCACACGCCTCTTCGCCTCTCCCTTTCCCAAAGGGAGAGGATTAAGGTGAGAGATTCTTTTTCTTTCGCTCCTCGAAAATCCGTTTGCGCACGCCCCTCACCTCAATCCTCTCCCCGCAAGCGGGGCGAGGCGGATACGCTTCCGCTTTTAACGTTGAATGTTGTGCGTTGAGCGTTGAGCGTTTGCCATGCAACCGCACGACAAGCTTTTCATTCCCGGTCCCGTTGAAGTGTCAGAAAAAACCTGGGCGGCGTTCACGCGTCCACTGATTGGGCATCGCAGCGAAGATTTCAAAAATCTTTATCGCGCGATTCATCCGGGGCTTCAGACATTGTTCGGGACAAAACAGCCGGTGTTTCTTTCAACTTCCTCGGCATGGGGCGTGATGGAAGCTTCAATCCGTAACCTGGTCGATCGCGGCGCGCTTTGCTGCATGTGCGGCGCGTTTTCAGACAAGTGGTTCGATGTTGCAAAGCGCTGCGGAAAAAACGCGGAGCCGCTCGAGGTCGATTGGGGCAAACACATCGACCCCAAGGACGTCCATCGGCGGTTGGGGACCGGCAAATTCGACACCGTGACATTGACCCACAGTGAAACCTCGACCGGTGTCATGAATCCGCTTCCGGAAATTTGCGGCGTCCTCGCGAAGTATCCTGATGTCGCGCTGATCCTTGACACCGTATCCTCGTTTTCAGCGGTCAAGATCGACATGGACGCGCTCGGAATTGACGTGATGCTCACCGGCGCGCAAAAAGCGCTGGCGCTTCCGCCGGGTTTTTCGTTATTTTCCGTTTCTGAAAAAGCCTTCGTACGCGCAGAAAAGATTCCGAATCGCGGATTCTATTTCGACTTCCTCGAGTTCAAGAAAGAGCACGCGCGATGGATGACGCCCAGCACGCCGAGCATCGGGCATATACACGCGCTGCAATTCAAGCTCGATGAAATTTTCGAAGAAGGCTTGGAAGCACGTTTCGCTCGGCACGTGCGCACGAACGCGCTGGTGCACGATTGGGTGCGTCGCGCGGGATTCGACTTTTTCGCCGAGGAAGGGTTCCGCTCGAAAACGCTCACTTGCGTCAAGAACAACAAGGGCATCGACGTGCTGGCGTTCGCGAGGAAACTTCGGGAGGAGCATCATCTGGTAATCGATCCCGGCTACGGCAGGATCCGCGGCCAAACCTTTCGCCTCTCAAATATGGGCGATGAAACGGAGGAGACAATCTCGCATTTGCTCGCTTGTCTGGATGATGTTCTGTAGGAGAAGCTGACAGCTTCCCCTACAAAGCTGCTTATGTCAGCGATTGAAGCTTCAGGATTAACTAAGGTCTATCGCACCTACCACAAAGAGCGCGGTCTCTGGGGTTCGGTCAAAGGACTGCTGAGGCGGCGGTATGACGAGACGCGAGCGGCGGATGAAGTCTCGTTTCAGATCGAGGAAGGCGAGTTTGTCGGATTTCTTGGCCCAAACGGCGCTGGGAAAACTACTGTGCTTAAGATGCTCTCGGGACTACTGAACCCGACTTCGGGTGATGCGCGGGTGCTCGGTTTTGTTCCCTGGGAAAGACGCAACGAAATGAAGCGCCAATTCAGTTTGCTCATGGGACAAAAGAATGCCCTGTGGTGGGACCTGCCCGCGCAAGAATCTCTGGAACTCAACCGCGCGATTTACGGTATCGACCGCAATCGGTTCGAAAAAGTCGTGGATGGATTATCGGAACTTTTGGAAGTGCGGGACAAGATGAACGTGATGGTACGCGAACTTTCTTTGGGCGAGAGAATGAAAATGGAATTGATCGCCGCGCTCATCCACGAGCCGCGGGTGCTTTTCCTCGATGAACCGACAATCGGATTGGATGTGGTCAGTCAAAAGCGCGTGCGCGAGTTTCTGCGTATCTACAACGAGCGACACCACATCGTCACATTGCTCACCAGCCATTACATGCAGGACATCGAAGAGTTGTGTCATCGGGTTCTGGTGATCGATCACGGTAAAATCTTTTTTGACGGGCCGCTGGAAGAGATCGTCGATCGCTTTTCAGGATATAAAATTCTAAGCCTTACCTTTGAAAAAGAAGCAATGCGCGATCTTTCGCGCTTCGGCGAAGTGACCGAACAAACGCCCGTTTCAGTGCAGCTAAAAGTTCCGCGCGCAAAAGTCACCGAGACCTGCAGGGAACTGCTCGAAGCATGTGACGTAAGCGACATCAACGTTCAGGAAGTGCCTGTCGAAGAAGTGATTCGGCAACTGTTCGGCGAACGGCACGAAGATCATCGCGCGGCAAGCACCGCCGTAGTGGAAGCTGCGTCGGTGCCCTAAAGCGATGAATAGCCCTGACTCACTTGATGCAGTCAACGCTCAACATCCAACACCCAACGCCCAACACTCAATCCAGATTCTGCTTATTGGAAGTTGAGCGTTGCGCGTTCAGATCCGCAAAGCTCAGCAAAATGCTTTTTTCCATGGCATCGGCGAAAGTCGGATACCGTAGCGTCCAGCCCAGGTTTCGCAGTTTTGCATTGCTCACACGCTTATTGCTGTCCCCGCGTTTGCCCAGTTCTTTAGCTTTTCCGATCGGCGGGGCCGGGCGATTCAACCGTTGCGCCAGCCAGCAGTAGCATTCGCTCTGCAGAATCGGTTGATCGTCAACCACATTGTAAATTTGAGCGCCCGGCGCTTCTTGATTCATTAAAAGGAAGAGGGCAACCGCGATATCGTCTCGATGCACCTGGTTAACGAACCGATCGTTCTCTGGATCAATGACCGCTGTGCCTCCCAGGAATTTGCTCAACAAAGCGGATCGTCCCGGTCCACAGATTCCGGCAAGCCGCGCGACGATGCCGCCCCGATCGAGCACGAGCCGTTCCGCTTCAAGAAGTATGCGGCCGGTCTCGAGCATTGGTTTTGTCTCGCTCTCTTCCGTGACCCATGAGCCATCGCGTTGTACGTACACACTCGTGCTGCTCGTAAAGAGAACTTTTGCTCCGGGAAAACTTTCGACGAGGTTGCGTGCACCATCCAAGTAAATTCGACGATACGCTTCGGCATCGCCGCCGCGCGAACTGGCGCAGTGGATCATTGCATCAAAGGTTCCGACACGATTCGCGACCTGAGCATTTTCTGAGATATTGACGTCATGTATGGGGTACGGTTTGGCTGATAAGCTCGCTGCGGATCTCGCAGACCGCGTCCAGCCTTCCACCGCCCAGCCCGCAGCATGGAATAGATCGGCTGCCGCCTGCCCAACATAACCACAGCCGGCGATTAAAATACGCGGCATGGCGCTGTAGAGTCCGCTGTCCTCAGCGGACAATCCAATGCTCGATTCCGCCCATGGCCGATGCGCTGAGGACAGCGCACGCTACACCAGTCGCTGCGTAGCACGTCGTCGTACGAATGCAGCGTCGGCATTCCCATGTCTCACGCCGTTGCACCCAGAATTTCAATTTCTTCAAAGATGTTTTTCTGAACTGCGCGGACCTGTTTGAGACGAATCAGCTCTAGAAGCGCGAGAAAAGTTACCACCACTTCTACACGTGACGCGATGGTTCCAAACAAATCAGAAAAACGGAGCCGATTACCGGTGGCAACACGCTGCAAAATCCCATCGATCTTCTCTGAAACACTGAAACGCTCGGCAAAAATTTCCTGTACGTCCTCTCGCGCTTCGATCCTTTTGATTACTGTTTGGAACGCGTTGATGAGTTGAAAAATCCCAACTTCACCCAGGCGCAGCGGCTCCTGAATTGTTAACGATGCGGCTTCTCGCGCGAAAATCCTCTCTTGTTCCAGCTCGCGCAGATGCAGGTCGGCTGCTGCTTGTTTGAACTTCTTATACTCGATGAGTTGCCGGATTAATTCCCAGCGGGGATCCTCTTCCCCGGCATCTTCTTCGGGCGGTTGCTGGTCGAGCGGCAACAGGCTGCGGCTTTTGAGGTAAATGAGATTTGCGGCCATGACGATAAATTCACCGGCCAACTCAATATTCAGTTCTTTGAACGCTTGAAGATACTCGAGGTACTGACTGGTGACGCGTTCTAGCGAAATATCGTAGATGTCGATCTCATCCTGTTTGATCAAGTACAGGAGCAGATCCAGCGGGCCTTCGAAAACCTCCAGCCTAACCTTGTAATCGGTCTCCATCTGTGGCTTCGCCAGGTTAAAGCGTTGAAAAGTTAAAGGGGTTGAAGCGTTGCAGCGCCACAAAGATTTCGAGGGTACCTCCGAGGTAACGCTTTAACGTTGTAATGAATCACGCGGGCTTGCCCTACTCGGGAATTTTTCGATGGATCCAAACGCTGTTCACGAGCCCGAGACCAAACATGATCATCAGCACAAAGGAACCGCTGTAACTGATCAAGGGTAGCGGCACACCGGTGATCGGCAGCAACGCAATTGTCATTCCCATGTTTTGGAAAATGTGGGTGAAGATAAGAGCGGTGATCCCCACAGCGAGAAGCAGGCCCAACTGATCACCTGCCAGGAACGCAACAAAAAGGCACGTCATCAGAAGCAGGGCAAACCCGCCAATGAGAAGTATTCCACCTACAAATCCCCATTGCTCTCCGATGGCGGAGAAAATGTAGTCGTTGTGCACAGCGGTAGCCGGCAGAAAGCCAAGCTCGATCTGCGTGTTTGGCGCTTTGAATCCTTTGCCTGACCAACCGCCTGAGCCGATGGCAATGAGAGATTGATTAATGGCCCA